>ERZ1026868.969-NODE-969-length-15874-cov-4.770782_pt1 | contig 15874 bp, 13 predicted proteins | sample MGYA00380164_ERZ1026868 | MGnify/ENA primary metagenome ERZ1026868 (study PRJEB33269, sample SAMEA4719800) | human gut metagenome | biome: human-associated habitat; feature: organic feature; material: feces | place: Cameroon | collected 2013-10 ... | reverse complement strand
GATTCATACGCATCCCCGGAAAGTACCATGGTATAAGGATCGCCGACAGAGGCAAACATCCCCTGCGATGCTCCGGCAAAGAGCGTCTTATCCTCTATCGGACGGAAGTAGTTCTGCTTGATCTCCTGAAAATCCAGCAGGAATGTAATGAGTGCCTTCGGATCATCCGTAAAGTGGAATACCGCACCTCCAGCCAAAGATGCGGTACATACCACCCCCAGCACAAAGCCGGGCGCATAGTTTTTGAAAGAATGCCAGATTTGTTTTTTCATCATAAATATCCCATAGGATCGACAGCCTGCCCATTGATCTCTACTTCGAAGTGGCAGTGAGGCCCCGTCGAGTTTCCGGTCGAGCCGGCAAAGGCAATGACGTCTCCTTTTGACACGGACTGCCCTTCCGATACATTGAGAGACTGGTTGTGCCCATACAGCGTCTGCATACCGCCGCCATGATCAATGATGACGGCATTGCCGTAGCCGCTGATCCAGCCGGAATAAATGACAGTCCCGCTGTCTGCTGCATGGATCGGCGTACCATAGTCGACACCGATATCCATCCCCGAGTGATAGATGGTACGCCCGAAAATCGGATGGGTACGATATCCGTAGGGAGACGTGATGACACCGCTGCATGGCCAGGAAAGCTGTCCCGTACCCTGCACATAGTTATCATCACTGCCGCCGCTTTCTTCCTGTTGCGCCTGCCTTGCGGCTTCAGCCTGACGGATGCGCTCCTGAATGAGGTCTTTGACCGCATTGGAACGGGCAATGAGATCCTGCTCCATCTGTGCTGCTGCCGCCTTATTGGCTTTCGCATTATCGAGGACTCTCTGCTGCTCGGCTTTCTTCTTCGCGACCTCTGCCTGTACCTTCTTCGCTTCTTCTGCCAATACATCGAGCCGTGCCCGATCCTGCTCCAATTCGGCTTTCTTTGCTTCGATTTTTGCCTTCTGATCCTGGATCTCCAGAATCAGGCTATAGTCAGACTGGATGATGCGTTTCAAAAGTTCCAGTCGGTTCGCAAAATCGCTGAAGCTTTTCGCCCCCATAATGACTTCCAGATAATTCAGCTGACCAAATTTATAGATCGAACGCACACGAAGGTTTAGCACCTTTTGGCGCTGCTCCAGATAGGCCTGCGCTTTGCGGATCTCTTCCTCCGTCTGGCGGATCTCCGCATTCACCTTCGCCTGCTCGTCCTGAATGCTCTTCAGACGGGCATTCGCCGCATCAAGGTCTGCCTGAATGGCTTTCAACTTGACAGCGACATCTTCGATGACCTGCTGCCAGCTCTCCTGCGAAGAACGCGACTCATCAATCTGCCCCTGAATATCCTGCAGCTCATCCTCCAGATCGTCTGCAATCGAGGGAACCACCGCCCCTGTCAGCAGTAAAGAGGCGATCGCTGCCGAAAGTATCTTCTGATGTGTTTTCATGATTACACCTTCATATACTTACGGAGCGAAATGGCACTCCCCATGACACCGATCACAATGCCTGCCGCCAAAATAATGAGAGTGGTATATCCCATAAATGGCCATAGCGGAATCATCGGAATGAAGACAAGACCAGCTGCTGCCATTTCGGAGACGACCGTTTTATAGCCTTCCCACAGAATGAGCGAAGCAAATCCGGATCCTAAAAACCCGATGACCATGCCTTCGAAAAGGAAAGGCCAGCGAATGAAGCCATTGGAGGCACCGACGTACTTCATGATCTGGATCTCTCTTCTTCTGGCAAAAACCGTAAGGCGGATGGTATTAGAAATGATAAAGAGCTCGGCACCGGCCAGGAAGATGATGAGTACGATCCCCGAGAGACGGATGACCTGTGCAACTTTATAAAGCTGTTCGATGATATCCTTCCCATACTGGACAGTCTCGACACCCTGATACTTGGCGACAACTTCCGCCGCTGTTTTCAGCTGCTCCGGCGTCTGGAAGGACATCTGGTACGATGCGGGGAGAGGATTGCCATTGATAGCATCGAGAAGCCCCTGCTGATCCCCCATGCGTTCACGGAAATCCTTCATCGCCTGGTCTTTGTTCGTGAATTTGATCTCCTTCATGCCGGGCTGCGCTTTCAGATACTTGCCGATACCCATGACCTGATCGGTCGTGAGTCCGTCCTTCAGATAAACCGTCATCTCGACCTGATTTTCAAGGTAAGACGCCATGTGGTTGATATTCAGCACGGCTGAAAGAAAGACGCCCAAGATAAACATGGATAATGTCACGGTCAGGACGGAAGCGATGGCCATGAAGCGATTTCTGAAAAGGGAACGGAATGTTTCACCCCAGAAATAGGATAATGAACTAAACATTCAGGTCATAGCCTCCCTTTTTAACATCATTCACGATACGCCCTTCTTCGATCATGACGACACGTTTATGCATCGCATTGACCAGATCCTTGTTATGAGTGACCATGATGATGGTCGTCCCCATGTGATTGATCTCGTTGAACAGCTTCATGATATCTTCCGACGTATTCGGATCCAGATTTCCTGTCGGTTCGTCCGCGATGAGAAGGATCGGCTGGTTCACCAGAGCACGGGCAATCGCCACGCGCTGCTGTTCACCACCCGAGAGCTTGGAAGGAAGCTCCTTCTCCTTTCCGCGCAGTCCGACCAGATCCAGCACACGCTGTACCTTCGGCTTGATCTCACGGCTCTTTGCCCCCGTAACGCGAAGAACAAAGGCAATATTTTCGTATACGGTCTTTTCGGAGAGCAGTCTGAAATCCTGAAATACAATCCCCAGCGTACGCCGATAGTATGGGATCTTACTGGATTTCAGCTTATTGATCGTAAGACCATTGACAACGACTGTGCCCTGTTCCGGCACCAGCTCATGCGTCAAAATTTTAACAAATGTCGATTTACCGGCGCCGGAAGGGCCCACGATAAAAACGAACTCCCCTTTGTCGATATGAATATTAATGTTACTGAGCGCGGTGTGTTTTGCATCGTACTGCAGGGACACCTGATCAAACGTAATCATTAAATCCTCACTTCCTGGCGATCAATGCGGCTGCTTCTTCCGCAATGTGTTCTGCGGTGAGACCATATTTTTCAAGCAGATCATCAGCCTTGCCGGATTCACCGAAGGTGTCTTCCGTTCCGATCATAGACATCGGTACAGGTTTATGGAGACAAAGTACCTCAGCGACAGCGCCGCCAAGCCCACCTTTTACCGTATGTTCTTCACAGGTCAGAATCGCACCAGTCTCTTCTGCCGCTTTCAGGATGGCTTTCTCATCGATCGGTTTGATGGAGCTCATGTTGATCACACGCGCAGAAATTCCTTTTTCTTTCAAAAGCTCTGCTGCTTTCACGGCTTTAGCGACCATGATACCGCAGGCGATGATGGTTACATCACTGCCGGAAATCGCTTCATAAGAAACGCCCGGAGTGAAGGTATAATCCTCTGGACAGATATCATCGCATTTCGCGCGGCCCATACGGATATACACCGGACCATGGTAGTCCGCTGCCCACTTGATCACAGCTTTCGTCTCAGCGGCATCAGCCGGAACGACGACCGTCATATTCGGCAGCGCACGCATGAGTGTAATGTCTTCGAGCATCTGGTGGGTCGCACCATCTTCACCGACCGTCAGGCCGGAATGAGTGACCGCCACTTTGACATTCAGTTTCGGGTAGCAGATGGAGTTTCTGATCTGTTCATACGCTCTGCCCGCACCGAAAACAGCAAATGTCGAAGCGAATGGGATCTTGCCAGCCGCAGCAAGACCCGCTGCCACGCCCATCATATTCCCTTCAGCAATGCCAGTATCGAAGAAACGATCCGGATATGCTTTGGCAAAAACCTGCGTCTTGGTGGATGCAGAGAGGTCAGCATCCAAAACTACGATATCAGGATTTACAGCACCGAGTTCTTTCAGTGCTTCACCGTATGCGTCACGAGTTGCCTTACCCATCATTCTGCCTCCACTGCTTTAATAAATCTTTCACATTCTTCTTTGCTTGGTGCCTTGCCATGCCAGCCAACCTGGTTTTCAATTTCCGGTACGCCTTTGCCCTTGACCGTCTTCATGACGATCATGGTCGGTTTACCGGAAATGGTCTTTGCCTCTTCAATGGCTTCATGAAGTTTTTCCATATCATGCCCATCGGTTTCAATGACATGCCAGCCAAAAGCCTGGAATTTTTCTCCGATAGGAAGTGAGGACATGACTTCTGTGATCGGACCATCGATCTGCAGCCCGTTGTTATCTACGAAAGCCGTCAGATGGTCGAGCTTGTAATGCGCCGCATACATGGCTGCCTCCCAGACCTGTCCTTCTTCGAGTTCGCCATCCCCCAGGATCGCATACACTCTCCAGTCAGCCTTGTTCATCTTGGAAGCAAGCGCCATACCGCAGGCAGCACTGATGCCCTGCCCCAGAGAACCTGTCGTCATGTCGACACCCGGTGTATGTTTCATGTCCGGATGCCCCTGCAGCATATGACCTGCCTGACGAAGTGTATCCAGTTCTTCTTTGGGGAAATATCCTTTTTCTGCCAGTACGGCATAGAGGGCCGGTGCTGCATGGCCTTTGGAGAGGACCAGACGGTCACGGTCAGCCTTCTTCGGATCTTTGGGATCTACCTTCATTTCATGGAAAAACAGTAAGGTCAGGATGTCCGCGGCGGAAAGAGAACCACCCGTATGGCCGGAGTTGGCTTTGGTGATCATTTTTAAAATGTCGATGCGTACATCTTTTGCCTTGCTTTTGAGAGCAGTAAGCTCTTCTGCTGTCAGCTGACTCATTTGTTTTCCTCCTTGTGATTCACTAAAGATTTCAATATTTTTACATTCTCACAAGCCTGTTTTCTCAGCTCGTCGACCTGCTTCCATTCTTCTGGCGAGGTCGGCGCATCCAGGAAACGGCAAGTATCCTTGTACAATGTTTCAGCATCCATATGATGAATCGAGCAGGATGCTTTTCTATGAATCAGTGCCAAGAAATTATCGATTTTCGGATCATAAGAGATACCCAGAAAAGGGACATGCATCAAAGCAGAGAAGATCATGGCATGCAGCCGCATACCCACGACGACATCCATATTTCCCATGAGTGAAATGAGCTCTTCAATGCTGTAGGATTCTTTTAGCACATGGACTCGGTCGCTCTCTTCGATCTCTGCTTCCGCTGCGCGCTTGTCTTCCGGAAACTGCATCGGAATCAAGACGACCGAGCAGTCCTTCTCCCGGGTGAGCCGCTCGATATAGGCACGAAGCGGCTTCATCCAGCGAGAAGTATCCGCCCAGCTGCGTATGGCGATACCGACCCGTTTCTTCGAAGGGTCCACATGATTCCTTGCGAGGATTTCCTTCCCTTTCTCCAAAGAAACAGGATCGAGAGAAAGTACGGCATCCGCCGTCGTATAAATGGTGCGATGTACCCCGAGTCGCTGAAGAAATCCCTTCGACTCACTGTCACGCACCGTGATGGCATCCACATGGTTTAATACATGCTTCAGTATAATACGGATAATGCGGTAACGCACAGGACCGATCCCTTGCGAATAGAGGAAGACCTGTTTCCGGAAAAGCACACCAACAATGATGATGGTGAGATAATAGATCATGCTTTTCCAGCTGGTCACATCCTGCAGCAGGCTCCCGCCGCCACTGATCAGCAGATCTGTACGAAAAAGAGACGAGAGGATCGGCAGGATGCCGAAGCGAGGCACAGCCTTCACTCCGAATGTTCTTGCCGTATCCGAAGGATTTCCCGAGATCACAGTGATAGAGGGCGCGTTGAAGGTCTTCCGAAGCGCCTGTAGTATGGCAAGCAGCATCGCTTCATCCCCGGCATTATGAAATCCATAATAACCGGAGATCACAATATTATACTTTGCCATATCGTTCTCCAAAGAACTTCGTCAGACGGACAAGGATCATGACTGCAAGAAGTGCGCCCACCATAGAGAGCGTACCGGCGGCCAGACCATCCAGTCCACGAATAAAGCTAAGAATAAACGGACTCCTCATGTGTGCGAAAGTTTCCACCATAGATCCCTGCCCGATCGTCACAGCGACGATCAGGAAATAGTGCAGGAGCTGCGGCCATTTCCGATAGAGCGCAGCAAGAGAGACAAGCACAGCAGGATGTCCGAAGAGAAATTCCTTCTCTCTGGGGCGTGCATACATCACATCTTCGAGGAAACGGCGAAGCGCGATCTCAAACTGCGGAACAGGAGCCCCATTGTTACCACTGCGTCCAATAAAGACAAAGCCGACGATGGCCAGAATGCCAAGTCCTACAAGAAGTCCCAGACGAATCTGGATCGAGCAGAATTTCTTGACAAAGGAAACAAAATCCTTATCAGATGTCACAGTTTTTCCGAAAAATGGGAATTTCTGGATGTAGACAACGGAAATCAGAACCAGCGGCAACACAAAAGTCGCTTTGACGCCACGGAAATATTCCATTTCCAGAAAGAAACGGATATCACTCAGAAGACCGCTGACGAAGCAGGCTCCGATCAGCGAAAGGATCCCACAACCCCAAAGGATCATGACTGACTCACCGAAGAGACGTCCCCAGCCGACCTCCGAGAAAGCCGTATCTTTCTTTTTTAAGCAATACTGAAGGAAGAGCGACACAACGACAACAGGCGTACAGACCGCCGCTCCAAGCGCCAGAAGCTGCAGAAGGATATTCACATGGAGGAGCCAGTAAAGCGCTTCTGCCACGATGAGCCCCACCGCTTCTATTACCATTCCATACCGAGAAAGCTGCGGAATGAGTAAAAGCAAGGTCAGCACGATAAGAGATACCGCACCTGCCATAGCGACAGCGCGAAGCGGTTTCTCCGGGAAATAGGCATCCATCACAGAGGCTTTGCCGACAGAAAAGCCATGATTTTCTAGACGATCCCTGACGCCGGCGATGTATGCCGCATTCGTCTCAGAGAGCGTTTTTCCATCCAGTGCAAACTTATACGATGGGAAAAGATTCATACGGATATTTCTTTCGATATCCGAAATATAGAATCGAGCCGCGGCTTCTTTCTGATTCAGCTTGATCAGCTCATCCTTGGACATCGCATAGAGACGCACCAGATGGTAATCCGAATGACGCGCCATATCCAGCAGCCCTGCCTGTGGTTCAAAGCCGAGCTGACTCTGCGCCTCGATCATGACGATCGGGATGCGACGCTGATTGAGCCCCTGAGAGACTTCTTTCTGATATTCCTTGTAGCCGAAAACTTCTTTTCCCTGGAAAATGACACCGCTGACTTTATCCGAAGCATCGACCGCGTGGAAAAAATCATCGATGAAGGCCTTGGGCGCATGCGCCACATTAGCTGGACGAAGGACGACATAAAAGCCATGCGATCCGGCGCGTTTGACCGTATTTGTGAAAATGCCAAGCGGCATCGTCATGAATTTATCATAGACACCAGAGACTTCAAGAGCTTCTACCCCATTTTCTGAAATCGCCTTGACCTCATCCCTGCTGTAAAGAAGCGAGAGATGGTCAGCCATTTCCTTAAAATAGGTACTTCCATCCGCTGTATCCACCGGCTGGATATAGATCTTATCCGGCAGGATGCCCGAGATCTCCGGATGCCGCGCCTGAAATTCATAACCACGATATACACGAATGAAATTGTGATTCACGAGCTTTTCCGGGGTTTCATCATAGACCGCAAGCGAAGTCACACCATTTTTACGATACAGCTCAAAAAGCGCATCTGTGGTGGTTCGCTCGACAGCTGCACTATCCAGGATATTGTTATAATCGTAGACCATTTCAACGGTCTGGGCAGCCGCTTCCACATGGTAACGCTGCCAGGAAATCCAGGCTCCCGCCATGGCTCCGATCAGAATCAGAACGGCCAGCAGTTTGAAGACGGTCTGTTGTAAACCTTTCATTCTATCCATCCTTTTACTTTGCTTTGGTGTTGAATTTGTTCTGTTTCAGGAAGCCTTCAATGAAAGGGTTCAGATCCCCATCCATGACGCCCTGGATATTGCCCGTTTCAATGCCCGTCCGGTTATCCTTGACAAGGGTATACGGCTGGAACACATAGGAACGGATCTGGCTGCCCCATTCGATCGCCTGCTGCTCACCTTCGATGTCTTTGGTCATCTGTTCGCGTTTCTTCAGCTCGAGTTCATACAGCTTGGCACGGAGCAGACGAAGACACTGTTCCTTATTCTGGAACTGGGAGCGTTCATTTTGGCAGGCAGCGACAATCCCCGTAGGAATATGAGTCATTCGGACAGCCGAGCTCGTCTTATTGATATGCTGTCCGCCGGCACCGCTGGAACGATAATAATCCACACGAACATCTGCCATGTTCAGATCGACTTCGACATCATCACTGATTTCCGGCATGACATCCACGGCGGAGAAAGACGTATGACGACGTTTCGCTGCATCAAACGGAGAAATACGGACAAGACGGTGGACCCCTTTTTCAGATTTCAGGAATCCGTAGGCGTACTTGCCTTTGACCATGTATTCCGCACTCTTGATACCGGCTTCATCGCCCGGAAGCATATTCAGCTCCTCGATAGCAAAGCCTTCCGCTTCTGCCCATTTGATATACATACGGATCAGCATCTCGGTCCAGTCCTGTGCTTCGGTACCGCCTGCCCCGGCATGGAAGGTAATGATGGCATTATTCGCAATCATAGGGTTCGCTCAAAAGAAGCTCGATCTCCTTTTTATCAAGGATCTCTTTCAACTCATCCAGCTCTGCCTTGATTTCCGGCTCCATCCCCTGATCATCTTCCTCAATGGCAAGATCCAGAAGATCCTTCAGGCTTTCCGCTCTGTCAAAGAGGCGGGTATACGTATCATAGGCATCCTTGGCTTCTGTCGCTGCCTGTGAGATCTCGCGGGCTTTATCAGCATCATCCCAGAATGTCGGATCACTCATCTGAATATCGTAACTTGCGATTCTTTCTTTCAGCTGAGGTAAGTCAAAGTGAATCCCTTATTTCTTTTTCATGATTCAGCAGGTCTGTCAAGGTTTTTTTCAAATCTTCCAACATCTGATAGTCATCTCGCTTTCTGTTTTGTGATTATTTTTTAATACTATAAAATAAAACAGCAAATCATCAGGCTGCCAGGTGGCAGACTGATGAATAACATTTGCTGGATTATACAAACTAAATATAGCGGATCCTGATCAAGGTCCTATCCTCGATCATAGAAAATGCTATTCGTGCTTATTTTTTCTCTTCAGCCGCTTCGGTCTCCGCATCTCCATTGTCGTCGACATAATGCTCTTCGGCTTCCTTCAAATGATCCTCAGCTGCCGGAGCTTCCGGTTTTTCAAGGTGCGCCCCTTCTTCCGGATCTGTTGTAAAGCGGATCTGGATGTGATAGAGGTAAAGGATGATGGTTTCCATCATGGCCTGCTGCATTTCTTCGAAAATATCGAACGCTTCAACCTTGTATTCTACGATCGGATTTCTCTGACCATAGGAACGCAGGCTGATGCCTTCCTTCAGCATATCCATGTCATCTAAGTGTTCCATCCACTTAGAATCGACGACTTTCAGCATGACCGCTTTTTCAAGTTCGCGCATCATAGGAGACCCAATGGATTCTTCTCTTGCATTGTATGTCTCATGAGCCATGGTTTTCAGCTTATCTTCGACTTCTTCACGACTCATGTCTTCGATTTCTTCAAGCTTCAGGTCGCCCGGAGCCAGGAAATATTTTTCCGCATACTTCAACAGGCCGGCGAAATCCCATTCTTCCGGATACAGCTTCGGATCAGCATAGGTCTCCATCCCCTTCTCGATGATGTTATCCACCATAGAAAGGATCTGGTCTTTCATGTCTTCGCCTTCAAGAATCTTTCTGCGCTGGTCATAGACGACTTTACGCTGCTGGTTCATGACATCATCGTATTCCAGGACGTACTTACGAATATCAAAGTTGCGTGCTTCGACACGTTTCTGTGCTTTCTGAATGGCATTTGAAACCATGCGGCTATTGATCGGTTCATCTTCTTCAAGGCCCATCTTTTCCATAAAACTCTTGATGTTATCCCCGCCAAAGATACGGAGCAGGTCATCTTCCAAAGACAGGAAGAACTGGCTGGAACCCGGATCCCCCTGACGGCCGGCACGTCCACGGAGCTGGTTATCGATACGGCGGCTTTCATGTCGTTCCGTACCGATGATGGCAAGCCCGCCAAGTTCTGCGACGCCTTCACCCAGAGAAATATCGGTGCCTCGGCCTGCCATGTTCGTCGCGATCGTGACCGCGCCCTTCTGACCGGCCAGCGCAACAATAGCAGCTTCTCGTTCATGGTACTTCGCATTCAGGACAGAGTGCGGAATGTTTGCCTGATCAAGCATATGCGAAAGTTCTTCAGACTGCTCGATAGATGTCGTACCGATCAGCATTGGCTGCCCCGTCGCATGACGGCGCTCTACTTCTCTGACGACCGCTTTATACTTACCGCGTTTGTTCTTGAAAATGACATCAGGCAGATCCTTACGCTGGATCGGCTTGTTCGTCGGTACCTGAAGGACTGGCAGCCCATAAATTTTAATGAATTCCTGTTCTTCCGTCTTCGCCGTACCGGTCATACCTGCCAGCTTGTCATACATACGGAAATAGTTCTGGAAAGTGATCGTCGCTAGCGTCTGGCTTTCACGCTGCACTTCAAGCCCTTCCTTGGCTTCGATCGCCTGATGCAAACCATCGGAATAGCGGCGGCCATACATGAGACGGCCGGTGAATTCATCAACGATAACGACTTCCCCGTCCTTGACTACATAGTCTTTATCGCGGGTCATCATGGTCTGTGCACGGAGTGCCTGGACAAAGAGATGATTCAGCTCCAGATTCTCTGCATCATAGAGGTTCTCTACATGCAGCAGCTTTTCCATCTTTGCCACACCGGCTTCGGTCGGTGCTACCGTTTTCTGCTTCTCATCGATGGTGTAGTCTTCCTCTTTTTTCAGCTGTGGGACGAGTTTGGCGACGGTGTAGTAGGCATCTGTCGATTTCTGCCCCGGGCCGGAAATGATCAGCGGTGTACGGGCTTCATCGATCAGGATGGAGTCCACTTCATCGATCAGGCAGTAGTGCAGCGGACGCTGTACCATCTGATCGAGGGAAGTGACCATGTTATCACGCAGGTAATCAAAACCGAATTCATTATTTGTTCCGTAGGTGATATCCGAATTGTATGCGATTTTTCTCTGGTTGAAATCCAGATCATGAATAATAAGGCCGACGGAGAGACCTAGAAATTTGTATACCTGTCCCATCCATTCGCTGTCTCGTTTCGCCAGATAATCATTGACGGTAATAACGTGGACGCCCTTTCCTTCCAGCGCATTCAGATAGACCGGTGCCGTAGCAACCAGCGTCTTGCCTTCACCGGTACACATCTCAGCGATGTTACCGCGGTGCAGAATAATACCGCCAATCAGCTGGGTATCGAAGTGACGCATCCCCAGCACGCGGCGAGAGGCTTCACGAATGACCGCAAAAGCCTCCGGCAAGATATCATCCAGTGTCTCACCCTTGGCAAGACGTGCTTTGAATTCATTGGTTTTGTTCGCCAGAGAAGAATCGCTCAGCTTCTTCAGACCATCCTCCAAAGGATTGATCTGTTGCTCTACAATTTTACGGATCTTTTTGATTTCCTTCTCATTGGATCCATTGAAGAGTCTGTCAAAAAACTTATCAAACATGGACACAGCTCCTTTTATAGTACAAGCGTTGTAAAAGTGATGGTAAAAGAAATCAGAAAGGAGACCCCGATACAAGCATGATCGAGTAAACTCACAAGAATATTCATTTCTTTTTATACCATCAGTAATTCTATACCTACATACTATTTCATTTTAACAAACTCGTAGGCTATAGTCAAAAAAGGAGCGGAAATTTCCGCTCCTTTTTTATAAAAAATCAGCTTTTCTTATTTTTCAGCATCGATCAGGCCATATTTGCCATCATCTCTGCGATATACGACAGCCATCGCTTCTGTATCCGAATTGAAGAACATGAAGAAGTTGTGTCCCAGAAGATTCATCTGCAGAATGGCTTCTTCCGGCGACATCGGGCTGATATTGAAGTGTTTCGTCTTCACGATCTCAAAATCAGCATCCGCCTGTGCAGCGATCGGTTCTTTTTCCAGAACAAACTGACGGGACAATGTATTCTTTTCTTTGAATTTCTTTGCCAGACGAGTCTTATATTTATGAATCTGACGTTCCACCTTGTCGAAAACGAGATCGATAGATTTGTACATATCATCAGATTTTTCGACACCACGAAGAATGACGCCGTCTACGAAAACTGTAGTTTCACAAGTTTTGGTCATATTGGAAATACGGAGTAATACATTAATCTTTATCGGTTTGTCGAAGTACCTCTGGATCTTACCTGTATGCTTTTCTACATAGGAATGCAGCGCATCAGTCATTTCAAGATTCTTGCCTCTAACTGTTAATTCCATAATGAAATCCTCCTTTCGTGAATAAGCTCTTGCTTATCCTTCTATGTATATTATACATGATATCTCATTTTTATCAAATCAAAAAATTCTATAGGACTCGACGAAAAGTCATGGATTGACAGAATAGGGTTTATACGAACGTGTGAATAATGTGTATAAAATGGAAATTCGTGATCCGGATCTGGCGACGATCGTCAGAAAAGCGGAAAAATCAGAATCCTTCAAACGCAAAGCGAAGGCAGATCCAACAGGCTGCAAAGATACAACATTCACCGATTTCCCCCTCTTACGTCTCAAAGCCCAAAATCTCCATCAGTAAACCTTGAAATCATTTAAAAAGCAGCGCCCCATTCCCATGGGGTACTGCTTTTTATTAAAGGAAGCGCTATTTAAATCGTTATCCGCGTTTCCTTAAAACTCTATTCCTTTTCTTGCACGGATGCCTTTCTGGAAAGCATGCTTCACAAGCGTCATCTCAGTCACTGTATCTGCAAGATCGATAAGCTGCTGCTCAGCATAGCGTCCCGTCAGGATCATATTGAGGCGCTCCGGTCTTTTCTGAATGAGCTCCGCTACTTCACCTGCAGAAATCATGCCAAAGTGAATGGCATAATTGATCTCATCTAAAACAATAAGATCCCATGCATCACTCATGACTTCTTTTTCGACCATCTGCCAGGCTTCCTTAGCCAGTGCCGTTTTCCGCCGGAATTCTTCTTCACTTTCTTTATCCTTATTATGGAAGACGAAGCCGTCCCCCATCGGCCGAATCTGGATGCGGTCATTTCCCTCACCCAAAGTCTCAACAGCTTTCAGCTCACCATACTTCCAAGCTCCCTTGATGAATTGAAGGATCAGCACCTTCTGGCCATCTCCCCAGGCACGGATTGCTGTCCCCAGGGCCGCCGTAGTTTTTCCTTTACCGGTCCCTGTATTGATCAGAACCAGTCCTTTTTGTACAGTCATAGATTTGCCCTCATAAAAAGCATACATGATGCATCAGCTTCTGCGGTTCCACCGGGAAAGTACATGCTCAATCGTAAACTGCATACCTCTCGATGAAACCATCCTATTTGCGGCTCATCTTAAAGGCCTCACACGATGCGATCCATTTCCCTGCGGCTGTTGGATTTCCATCAAAGGAAAGGTGCAGATAGCTTGCCAGTACATTGTCCTTTGCATAGCCCTCGATGTGCCCTGCCTTCTGCCGTGTCCCCTGAAGAGTATATGCCCAGGGGAAATCCTCTCCGCAGGAAAGGGTGGAGAAATGAAACTCATGCCCCTTCAGGAGATCCCCTTGATCTGCGATAACGCTCTTTCTAAGAGCCTTGCCAGTCACATAGCCCACACGCTGGAGTTTTTTCTGCATCTCGCAAACTCCGGGGACAAGGCCGACCATCTCATAGGAGTCTCCGTCAAAGCCTTGGATCTTCTCGCAAAGGTACATCAACCCGCCGCATTCTGCATAGATTGGCATGCCGCATGCAGCCGCTTCCCGAATAGATGCTTTCATAGTCGTGTTTTCGACCAACTCATGAAGAAACATCTCTGGAAAACCACCGCCGAAGATCAGACCATCGACGTCAGGAATGCAGGAATCCCGGAGCGGACTAAAATCGACAAGCTCTGCGCCTTGCCGTTCGAGCGCTTCGAGACTGGCCGGGTAATAAAAAGAAAAAGCTTCATCCCGCGCCACGCCAATGCGTACATTTTTAACCTTGAGTTTTGTTTCGCTTTCCTCGACTTCCAGCAGAGGAGCCTGCCTTGCCACGTCCAAGACTGCCTCTGTATCTACCCATTTCCCAGCAGCTTCTCCCATGTGCTCAATGAGCGCCTGCGTTTCAATTTCCGTCACAGGAGTAAGGCCCAAATGACGCTCCGGTGTCTGCAATGCATCATCCCGGTGGAAAGCCCCCAGTACAGGCATGTGGATCTTCTCCATGACCTCGCGCACCATCGCTTCATGTCGGTCTGTGCCCAGACGATTCAGGATGACCCCTGCGATATGGACATCCGGATCATATTCCCTAAAGCCAAGCGCCGTCGCAGCGATGCTGTAACCAACCGATTTGCAGTCGAGTACAAGCACCACAGGTGCCTTGAGTTTCTTTGCGATATCCGCAGTCGAGCTGATGCCATTCGCACCACCATCATAGAGCCCCATGACTCCTTCGATAATGGAAATATCCGCCCCTTTCGACAACGAGGCAAATGTCGGTACCAATCGGTCCGGCGGTGTCATCCAGGTATCCAAATTATAGGAATTTCGCCCGGCCGCCTTTCCATGAAATCCGGGATCAATATAGTCCGGACCTACTTTGAAAGGCTGTACAGCATATCCCTTGGAATGAAAATAAGCTAAGAGTCCGGTCACGATGGTCGTCTTTCCGACACCGCTGTTCGTACCGGCGATCACAATCCTTGGACGAGCGATAGATTCCATATTTATTTATCCTTTTTGGCAATGATGGTAGACAGATAATTGGGCTTATAATCTGCCGGAAGTCCGCCGATATCACGAATGACGATCTCATCAGGAAGTCCTGCGCGCGATACCATGACAGAACGCTCAAGCATGTGATGCTTTCTAAGCTCTTCCTGCACGAAAGCAAAGCTCTTGTATACTTTCATGATCACCGCATTATCGCAGGCAGCCAGTGCCTGATCAAATTTCTTCGGGTCGCAGGTCGCCGGAATGATGAGAACATTTTCCTCCCATTCTGTCACAGGCAGCCCGATATAGGATGCAATGCCGAGAAAAGCAGGGATCCCCGGAATCGTCTCGACTTCATATTCTTCAGAGTCTTTGAACTCATTGAAAATATACATATATGTGCTGTAGAGCATCGGATCACCCAGAGTCAGGAAAACCAGATTCTTCCCTTCGTCCAATTTTCCCTGAATCAACTTGCGGTTGATTTCCCACTGCTTATTCACAGCCTCCATATCAGTATTCATCTGGAAGACCATCGGGAAAATTTCAACGGTATCCGGGATATAGGGCTTTGCGATATTAAAAGCAACAGACCCTTCCTTTTTCTCCGTCTTTGGTGTGATGATCATATCTGCCTGCTCGATAGCTTCGACCGCCTTGACAGTCAGAAGTTTTGAATCTCCCGGACCTACACCGATGCCATATAATTTACCTTTTTTCATCATAAACCTCCTCAAAATGATTATGAAACAGTTATAGGGAAAGAGTTCCCCTTAAAAATTGCTGTTATGCACCGTTTTATTGTACCATATTTCGTTAGAAATTGATATGAACGCGCACAGAGGCTCGCGAATTGTCAAGTTCTGCAGAATATAGAAACTTCATGACTGCCCGATTCCGCTTGTGTATCGTCATGATATCGCAGAAATCTCCATTTACAAAAAGTGATATAAATGAAAAAACAAGTATTATATATTATGT
>ERZ1026868.966-NODE-966-length-15900-cov-6.823414_pt1 | contig 15900 bp, 17 predicted proteins | sample MGYA00380164_ERZ1026868 | MGnify/ENA primary metagenome ERZ1026868 (study PRJEB33269, sample SAMEA4719800) | human gut metagenome | biome: human-associated habitat; feature: organic feature; material: feces | place: Cameroon | collected 2013-10 ... | reverse complement strand
ATATAAGCTTCATTTTACAATCTATATTTTAGATTCACCAATAAACATCCTTAACGGAGTAATTCTCATTAGTTCAGTTAGGATATCAGATATAATAATAGAAACAACGAACATGATTAAACAGGCTAAAAAGCAATCAATCGTATTCGGTAAGAAGTGGGCTAAGAGATAAATAATCATAGGATGAAATAAATATATTCCATAACTGTTTTTAAGTAGGTGCTTTGACACTACTCCAGCGAAAGCACCACCCTTAAACACGATATCGGATAGGGTATACATCATTAATATACCCAACATTGCACTAATTTGTCTTAAAACAACTGCAAGTCCCTTATGAAGAATATCAGCGTCACTAATATAAATAGACCAATACCAGAATACAGTTGTAAATAATATTAAGAACAATAATACAAAACCTCTATTAATTCTAAGATCATGTTCTTCCTGACTTCGTCATTGCGTCACCCTAAACGCCGAAGTGGTCAAAGAGCGGTTTAAGAGCCCTCTGTTCGGGCGTGAGCATCATAGTCTTGACCATGACCTTGTCATTTAGAGGCAGTCTGAGCCGTATAGTCGTTATTGTCTTGGCAATCTTTAACACAGAGTCGACACTCATTTCCAGTTTGAGTTCTGCAACGATGCGTTCGAGTTCTTTGTAGACCTTGTATGCGACAAAACACAGACAAACGTGAGCTTCGATTCTTCGTTCAGTAAAATGGAAGATCGGCCTGGTTTCTATTGTGCCTTTCGATATGCGGAACGCCCTTTCAACAACCCATAGCCCATGGTATTGAGTTACAACCTCTTCTGGCGGTAGTAAGGTATTCGTGACATATCCTTTCAGACCGTCCCATTTTTCATCTTCATCAATCTTGTCCTGACATATGCTGACGCGCACGTCATTGTCTATCTTGAGGAATTTGCCGTATCCGCGTCTGTTGATCTTGTCTTTCGTTACTCTCCCTGACGCAAAGGCTTTCTTCAGGCGTTCAACACCTTTAGCACGGTTTAGAGCGTCTTTGGCCGCGCGTTTCGAACTGTAAGACACTATCAGACGGTCTCCGTTGTCGAGAATGCGTTCATGATACAATCCATCCTCATGGGGCAGCGACAATAGCCACCGTTCTGTATCGGCATCCGATTTCTTTATACGGCTTCCCACAATGAACTTATAGCCTCCGCTCCTGAGCATTCCGATATTGCGCTTTATCATGAAGCCAGAGTCGGCAACGACTATGAAATCGTCCAGCCCGAAACGCAGTTTGAAGTCGTCTATGATTGGGATCATGGTATTGCTCTCGTATTGCGCCCCGTTGAATATAGAATAGGAGAGAGGATAGCCGTTCTCGCAGACGAGCAGTCCCAATATTATCTGTGTCTCTGCTGTTTTACCATCCTTTGAGAATCCTGGACTCCTGAGATTGTCTTCATGGAAGCTTTCGAAATAGAGTGACGTGACGTCATAAAACAGCATCTCGACGCGGCCTCCAAGTATGGAAAACGTATGTCCGACGCTAATCTTCTGAACCGCTTCCTGCTGTGTGTTGTAGAGTTTGTCAAGATAACGGTATATTTTGCTGAGGTTCACGTCTTCGTCAAAATGGCTCTTCAGGTACTCCGCAGTAGCCATTTTGCTCATCGGCTGGCACAGGCGTGCTACAACAAGGCTGCGCAGGATGCCGTCATCAACACGGTTGAAGCCGATGGAGTCATATACTTTGTCCAATAGCAGTTTGGCTCCGTTTAGCAGGATTGAATCGATGTTGGCAAGGACTGCCGCAGCATGCTCTTCTTCTTGCGCCTTGTTTTCCGCGCCTTCAAAGTCAAGTTCGGCTATGCCCAGATGCTCTTTTATCCACTCTCGTCCTTTCTCGCATAAACCATCGACTTCGGACTCGTCCGCCGCGATGCCTATGGTATGCAGTTCCTTAAACTTGCCTCCGTGCTTGTCCACCACGACTATGCTGATGGTGCCAGACCGATTCTTTTTTCTTCGTACAAACATGACGCAAATATAGTCGATTCGCACCTTGCGTCACCCTAAATCACCATTAAAAATTTGCAATATGCTGATAATCAATGAGACCTTATTTTGACCTTTGAAAAGTGACGAAGTCAGGAAAATTATCAATAGCTGCCTGATCAGTAAGCATCTTTGAAGAATAAGCAAACACTACTAATAATAGAGTGAAAAGCTTTGCAACATCGTATTTGTTTTTCATATGTTCATTTTCTAATCATTAAAGTTAATTGCTTGATTATGGCTTCCCTTTCAGATTTTTTGAACCCAAAGATATAGATAATCCAAGCTGAAATGATAAAACAAAACACTTCAAGGCCTATTCTTATTACTAATTCCTGGCAGTCAAGAAAAAAGTATCTCAGCGGCAACTCAAATAACAGAATAAAAATGGTTGTTAATAAAATAGGTTTAAATACATCTTTTAGATAATCTAATACCTTAAATCCTGATACATTCTTTGCATTATAGAATACTCTTAAGAAAAGTATCAAACAAGAGCATATCAACTTTACAATGATCGCAAAGTAAGGCTGTAAACCTATCTTAAAACAAAGCCAGACGATAAATATTTGAGATAAATATATTGAACTCAATACTATTTGATATCTTCGTATGTCACCAGAAGCAAATATTGACATCCACAAAGGGCCAGAGATAGAATTGATTATTGTAGAGAGTAAAATTAAAGTGCAAAAAATGCCACAATATTCAGGAACAATTTTTAGCCAAATCTGTAGTATTAAATCAATATTCGATATTATTGGAATGATAACTGCTAAAAGAAGAAAGTATGAAATCCGAGAAGCTCTTTGCATCAATATGTTCATTTCTCGAAATTCAGAATTTGCATATGCTTTGGTTATTTGGGGCTGAAATGCGGTTTGAAAACTACTTACTAGATTATTTACAGCATTATTCACCTGATTTGTTATGCCCATTGTAGTGTTGAGAGCGACAGTGAAAAAGCGATTTAAAAGAATGTTAGACCCCTGGTCAAAAGAAACAACAGAGAATTGCCCCAATAAACTCCACCCTGAAAAAGATAACATCTTTTTAAAAAGAGAGTAATCAAAAATAACTCTGAATTCACAAATGGAGAATTGTTTCTTGCAGATGATATAATATAACAAAAACGTCAAAGATGCAGCAAGGCAAAATAGGATGGAATATGAAAACAGTTTATCGAAACTCGAAAATTTTGTCGCGTAAGCTACGGATAACTTTAATATAGCATCAATTATCGATATTACGGCATAATACCCTAATTTCTCATGAGCAATTATTGTGGAAACATAAGGCACTGCTAAAATGTGAAATGTAGTTGCAATGATAGCAAACTGATAGACCATTTTAGCTACTGGTATGCGTTCTTCCGGTATAGTAATTAGGCCGTGAAAAATAAAATAACTAATAGATTCCGATAAAAGGATAAATACTGCGGCTATGCAAATATGAAGAAGAACGCTTGTGATGAATACTTTATTTGAATATTCATTAGACTCAGTTCCTAAAGAATAGGTAATAAACCTCTGGGTGGCAGAGGTCATAGCAGTATTTAAAAAAGAGAATAGTACGACTACTCCTGCGACGACATTATAAATCCCATAATCTACTACACCTAATGCATTCAGCAGCACTCTAGATGTTAATAACGCAATCAGTGTAATAAAAACCATTCTCACATATAGAAGAATAGTATTAACGGCTATTCTATTGGTGTTTATAGAACTCATTAGATATTACTCCATATTTTCTGTGATCAATAATCCACGTAAGTATGAAATAGTTTTCGTTTAGCGAGTAAAAGGCCAAGTACTTCTTTCAATATCTTCTTCAATAAGGGGTTCTCCAGTCTGAACTTCAATAAAAGTAAGTGTTGTTATTGCTTTTATTGAATGCCAATGATTGACTGGAATAATAACTGTATTACCTGCCTTGACGTGTTGTTCATGCGCATCAATAACAAATATCCCTTCTCCATCAACGATTGTCCAAACTTCTGAACGATGACGATGGATTTGATAACTAATATTCAGTCCTTTCTTAATTGTAATTATCTTTGTCAAAGAATGCCCACCATTCGAATAGAAACTATTATCAAGTACACGATATGTTCCCCAACGTCTTTCCTCGTACATAGGACGTGAGGTGAGGTTTTCTACCGATTTTTTGATCTCTTCTGAGTGCTCTTTGCTGCACACAAGGATGCCATCGGGACAAGCTGCCACCACTACATCCTTCAATCCATCTACGAAGATAGGATGCTGGAGTTCATTGATGACGTGGGTGTTCTCGCAATGAGCACCCATTACGGCATTACCGATGACGTGCTGCTTTAGCTCGTCAGTAAGGGTGTTCCAAGTGCCAAGGTCTTTCCATTCGCCAGAGAAAGGTACGACTGCTACTGATTCTGCTTTCTCGGCCACTTCGTAATCGAAGGAGATCTTTGGGAACTCGGAATAACGGTTGCGTGTATCCTTAAAACTTTCGCTCTTGATGTACTTTTGGACGATATTTATCATATAGCCAAGGCGGAAGGCGAAGACACCTCCGTTCCAGTAAGCGTTTTGAGCAAGAAGGTCCTTTGCTTTTTCTACTGTAGGCTTTTCTGTAAAGCGTGAAACATGCTTGTAGTTATCGTTACCGTTGCGGACTGGCACCACATAACCATATTTTTCTGATGGATAAGTTGGAGTAATACCCATTAAGACAAGGTCAGCTATATTCTGCTCAACACATTCAACCATCTTGCTGATGGTCTGAAAATAGCCAAGTTCGGTATATGGGTCGCAAGGCATGATGACTACTACTTCGTCATCAGAGCATTTCTTCTCCAATGAGAGATAGGATGCTGCCAGAGCGATTGCTGGAAAGGTATCGCGTCTTTCTGGTTCTGTAACTACAGAAACCGATTCACCCAACTGGTTGGTGATGATATCCAACTGGCTTGCGTTGGTAGCAAGCGTTATCTCGTCCGTGAGTTGTGCTTCTTTGGCTTGTCGCACCACTCGTTGCACCATTGACTCCATAGTTCCGTCCTCCTTCTCCAGAAGGGGCAGAAACTGCTTGGATCGTGCATTGTTGCTGAGAGGCCACAGGCGTTTGCCTGAACCTCCGGATAGTAATACTAATTGCATATATGGTGTTCTCTTTTTTTGCGTTACTGTATGGCAATTGATCCGTCTTCTCCATACTTGCCATCTTTGCCTTCGTAGATAAGAGAAGGTTCAAGCACCTCTACTGTATGCCATACGCCAGCAGGTACGGTACAACCGTTGTCTCCCTCAGTAGGACACATATGGATGCGTTTGACTTCTTGTGCGCCGTCTTCGTTGTAGAGTATCTCATCGGTACGTCCACAAAGACAGATGACATTCTCTAATGAGTTGGGATGCTTATGTATATGGCTACTTGTGTTCCTGGGAGCAAGGCATTGAGCATTCGCTGGCTACTGCTCGCAGAACTAGTACGAAGGTCGTAGCTCTGGCGAAGCCGGGGGCTTACCTTGGCTTTATATCGAGAAGTTGATTATCAATCTTCATACGTTAAATTGATAATTTGTTAAATCGAAGCAGGTGGTGGTATCGAACCACAAGAGATATCTCCACCTGTGCACCTGCTTAACCTTATTTATGCTTTACGCCACACCATCTTATTGATGATACCTACATAAGACTGGATAAGCTTAACGACCTTGGTAGATACGTTCTCATCTGTATAAGCTGGTACTGGATATGGATCATCGCCATTGGCGTGCATCTCGGTGGCGAGGGCTACTGCCTGACATACAGCCTCGGAGGTGATAGAGCCGATAGTGAAGACTCCCTTATCCATAGCCTCAGGACGTTCGGTAGAGGTGCGGACAGAAACTGCTGGGAAGTGGAAGAAAGCGCCTTCTTCAGGAACGGTACCTGAGTCGGAAACGACACAGAAGGCGTTCTGCTGGAGTTTGTTGTAGTCGAAGAAGCCAAGAGGCTTGTGCTGGATGACGCGCTCATCGAACTTGAAGCCTCTCTTCTCGATCATCTTCTCTGAACGTGGGTGGCAGCTGTAGAGGACTGGCATGTCATAGGTGCGTGCCATCTCGTTGACTGCATGCATGAGGGACATGAAGTTGGCTTCTATGTCGATGTTCTCCTCACGATGTGCTGAGAGGAGGATGTACTTGCCCTTCTGGAGTCCGAGTTCATCGAGGATGGTGCTAGCCTCAATCTGAGGGAGTACCTCACGAAGTACTTCTGCCATAGGTGAACCTACAACGTAAGTGTACTCTGGCTTAACACCACTCTGGAGGATGTATCGGCGAGCGTGCTCGGAATAGCAAAGATTAACATCAGATGTTACGTCGACAATCCTACGGATAACCTCTTCTGGAAGATTCTCATCTTTACAACGATTTCCAGCTTCCATGTGGAAGATAGGAATCTTAAGCCTCTTTGCTGCAATGATTGACAAGCAGGAGTTGGTATCGCCGAGGACAATGACTGCATCCGGCTTCACTTCAACCATGAGGTCGTAAGCTTTGGATATTACGTTGCCCATCGTCTCACCAATATTCTTTCCAACAACACCAAGGTAGTAGTCTGGCTCCCTAAGGCCAAGCTCTTTGAAAAACACCTCATTTAGCGTGTAATCATAGTTCTGACCGGTATGTACCAGCACATGGTCGAAATACACATCAGCCTTCTTGATAATAGCTGACATTTTTATAATCTCTGGGCGAGTGCCCACGATTGTCATCAATTTTAGCTTTTTCATATTTTATAATTTGTAGTGAGGATAAAGTTCTTTGTGCTTAAATATCCAATCAGCCATCTCCGCTACCATCTGTTCATAATCTGGAATCTTATAATCAAAATTCCAATTAGTGCGCTTAAGGCTCTTGTCGGCATTAACTCCTTCGACAGGATTGATTTGCACCTTTCCACCACGCAGATACTTGTTGAATAGTTTCAGCAGTTCATACTTGGAGATGTCTGTGTCAGGTACTGCATTTACTAGACCGTGTGCACGTTCTTTAGCTGCAGCCTCCATTGTTTTTGCCAATTGATATGTACATTGACCAGTCCACATGGCTTTAGTATAACCATTCACAACAGGGTGCTCGCCTGTAGTATTAGTCATAAACCAGTTCAAAAGGCCTATTCCCTTCGGGTTTATATCTGCACCAACTATGGAGTTTCTCAAAGAAAGGTTTTTTTCATCGTCAAGTTCACCTAGGGCCTTACTACGATCATAGAAGGTTTCGCCGTCGCGCAGGTCATGCTCGGTATAGCTTCCTTTTTTGCCGGAGAACACACAGTCGGTGGTCATGTGGATGACCTGAGTGTCCGTTCCCTCTGTTGTTTTGGCCAAGAAGTGCGGGAAGTAGCTATTCAGGAAAGCAGCAAGTGCATGATTATTCTCTGCAAACTGGTTCAGCACACCAATACAGTTAATCACCGTATCATAGTTCCCTTCCTTGATTACTCTACCAATGGTTTCGGTATCAAAGGCGTTACCCGCAAAACTCTTAATCAGTTTTGATTCGTGCAAGTCAAAGCCGTGCACCTCATGTCCTTGTTCCTGAAGATATAAGCTGATGGTATGACCAGCCATACCATTACAGCCACATATAAAGAATTTCATAACTATGCGATGTTTTCAATTCCCTTTAATTCGTTCTGGATGTACTCGAGAGAAAGGAGTTTCTCTTTCACTTGCTCGACATTGAGACGTGTGGTATTGTCGGAGTTGAACTCTGTGAGGACATTGCGCTGGACATTGCCGTCGGTGAAGTATTTGTCGTAGTTGAGGTCGCGGTTATCAGCCGGGACACGGTAGAAATTGCCTTCATCGATAGCTTTGGCACATTCCTCATTCGTGAGAAGGGTTTCATACAACTTCTCGCCATGACGGATGCCGATGACTTTGATGTCTTCTTTCTTGCCACCGAAGAGTTCGCAGACAGCCTCGGCCTGGCTTTGAATTGTACAAGCTGGCGCTTTCTGGACAAAGATATCACCGCTATGGCCATGCTCGAAAGCATAGAGAACAAGGTCGATGGCTTCGTCGAGAGACATGATGAATCGGGTCATCTTTGGCTCGGTGATGGTGATGGGGTTACCTTCTTTAATCTGGGAAATCCATAGGGGAACCACGGAACCACGGGAGCAGAGTACATTTCCGTACCGGGTGCATGCTATCATGGTATCCCCGGAATAACGGCTTTTTGCAACCGCAACCTTCTCTTCGATGGCCTTGGTTATTCCCATCGCATTGATGGGATAGGCGGCTTTGTCGGTAGAGAGGCAGATGACCGCCTTTACTTTGGCGTCTATAGCAGCAGTGAGGATGTTGTCGGTGCCGATTACATTGGTGTAGACAGCCTGCATGGGAAAGAACTCGCAGGAGGGCACCTGCTTAAGGGCAGCGGCGTGGAACACGAAATCGACGTTATTCATTGCTGATTTACAGGAGTTCAGATCGCGGACATCCCCGATGTAGAATTTGATCTTGTGAGCGACATCAGGAAACTTAGCTTGGTATTCGTGGCGCATATCGTCTTGCTTCTTTTCATCGCGAGAAAAGATGCGGATTTCACCAATATCGGTACGGAGAAAACGGCGAAGAACGGCGTTGCCGAAGGAACCAGTTCCGCCACTAATTAATAAAACTTTGTCTTTAAAAATGGACATAATATACTGATTGTTAAATAGTTAATTATTCTATCTTATTCACAAATCGCTTTCTTGATTGATTGATAGTCCCAAGAGCGTCTGTCATAATAATCCCAACAATCGGAACCAATATGAGACCCTATATTCCGCAACACTTCCGGGCATCTGGACTTGTCAGGATTGATAAGTCCGTTATAGATTACTACAATCTTTTTGAGCTCACCAGCATTATAGTCTTTCAGTGCCATCTCACATTCGTATTCTATAAAGCTTCTGTTGTCAAATGGTTTTCCATTGGCACAGTATGAGGACCGAGTGCGATAGGAAGAGCAATATCGGCAAGCGCCCTCGGTCAGCGAGAGTGTATTCTTTCCAACTATGAGCACAAAGGTCTTGGAAATGTTGAGGCGCTGACGCAGACTGGCCTTGATGCTACAGGGGTTGGAAGTGTCGTATGACTGAGTAAGGTCATGGACATCGATGAAACTGAGCCCAAGGTTGTTATTGTTGTTCCAATCTTTGAGTTTGGATATGAGATTCTGGTCTCCAGTCCAGTCGCCGGAGATGAAGGTTTTGGTGCGATAGACGTAGTCGTAGATGGACATGTTATTTGAATAATAATACTAGGATGAGGGCTATCAACAGAATAATAATGGTAACCCTCTGCCACTTGTTCTTACGAGTGAGGTTATCATTTTGGGCTTGTTTATCGGCCTTTTCCCGCTCGTGTTTCTCGTCTCTATCTGCAGATTCTTTTTTGAGTCCGGCAATCTCATCGTCTTTCTGGGCCAATTGTCCAGTCGCTTCTGCCAAGTCCTTACTTATCTTCTCTGCTTCTGCAGCTTTTTGCTTTAGTTCTTTCTGTTCCTTTATCATCTCATCAATGTCACTGATTCCGATGAAGGAGAGGACGACCTCTGTAGAAGTGCTGTTGTAAGGGGCAAAGAATCTTTCGGCCTCGGTTAAATTGGCATAGAGGCTTTGTAGCTCTTCTTTTGAGAGGCCTTTTAGCTTCATTTCTTCATACAGGTGTTTGACCTTTCGGGATACCTCGCGTGTAAGGACTGCTTGTGAGCGGGCAACGATATCCAGGGATACGGGGATTTGGTTTGTGACAAGCTGCTTGTTGAGTTTGAACCAGAAACGGGATATCAGGAAATCTATGTCGGTTGCAAAGGAGACGGTCTTTTTGTCGGGACGTGCAGCTTGTGATGTCCCATGACCAATCCGGCTGCCGGTGAGGAAGATGTATCGGCATTGCTCGAAAATGCATACGTTCTTTCCATTGCGGAGGCCGTTTATGATGGTGTAGACACGGGAGTAGTAGTCGATTTTACGTGTAGTGTTTCCGTCCTTCTGAGGATTGTAAGTGCCGGATATCGATGTGACTGTTTTTTCGTCATATACGACGTAACGGGGATCTGTTATGATATTGCTATAATCCCGGTCATCGTAGATGATGTGATAGGTGTCTTTGATAGCGGAGTCTATCTTTGCCCTGTGGGTATCAACATCAAAGACAGAGGCCGACTCATTCATTATCTTAAGCAGCGCTTTCTTTGAAGGGTCGGGCATACCGTTGGTTTCCTTGAGGCTCTTGGCGGTGTTGATCAGGGACAGGTAAACGTCACGGGTATCTTTGAGGTATTTGAGCTCTACCAGGTTGTCTTCTTTCTTGGTGCGGCGGCGGTAGGAGGTGTTTATTTCTTTCACAAGGTTGTAAAGCTCTTCGAATACCGCATGGGGGTAGGAGTCGTTGTAGCCTGCACAGCTGAATAGGAATTCTGTGTCCAGATAGATGGTGAGTTTATCTGTCCATGCGCCGCTATTACCTGCGGAATCGGTATAGCTAAGACCGTTATAACTGATGAGCCCAGAGGACAAGAGGTCTATCTTTTGGCGGGTGTCTTTGTCGCTTTGGTTGCTGGAGAAGAAAGCTGCGTAGAGGTTGTTGAGTTTGGTGTCATCTATGCTGCCTTCGACCAGATAGTCAGCAAAGCTGTCTTTGATGGTTTGGTCTTCGTAATCTTTGGTGTCTTTGCGGATGAAGTCGATGAGGGATGCGAGGAGTTCTTCATAACCGACTTTGAGGTCTGCGTATTCTTTTTCTATTTCGTCTTTGGGAAGGAGGTCACAGATGAATTCTTTGTTTTTGAGGGAGACTCCTTCTATCCGGTTCCGGCAGACAGAGCGGATGACGCCTATGGGGATGTCTATCTGATACAGTTCCTTGAGGTCCGACTGCATGGTGTCGGGCTTGAAGGTGTTGTACTGCTTTTGGGCAATGACTGCGGATATGTATTGGGCAACCAGGTCGTAGGTATCCAGGTTTTTGTTGCGGTAGATACCGAAAAGGGCAATGGATGCGAGGAGGTTGTTTTTCATTATTCTTTGTCTATTAGGCCATACGGCATGTCATCGAAGACTTCTAACTCACGTATCTCGCCGGTGGAGCGGACACTGAGGACGATAATTCTTTGAGCTATGTTGAAAGCATAGACGTAGTAGTTGTGAGGATGGGCAGCGAGGCTTTCCTCACGGTTTTGAAACATACCGCTGATGTCTGTGATATTGAATTCGTATGCATCAATGAGGTTGAAGCTGGAGTCTGCGCCGTATTTGTCGGCCAGATAGTCGATGGCAAGCATGCCAGCGGCATCAAGGTCCAGGGAGACGAGTTGTTTGTTTTTCTTGTAGCTTTTGAGTTTATCTATGAGCCATTGCCAGCCTTCAAGGCTGCTTTTTATAATTCCAGGAATCTGGAAGATTGTCCATGCAACTGTTATGGTTGTCATTATTACCATCCAGTCGGCTCCGGGACCAATGTTAACTACCTCTACGTCGTCTTGCGGACGAAGGTTATACTGCTTCTCTATCTTCGCTCGTTCTTTGTAAGCGAAGGCGGGAGAGCATTCGTCTTCGAAATAGGCTTCTGGTATGTTGAGTAAGATTTGCATGGGCGCATTTGGTGGTTTGGATTATGTTACTTATCCTTGTTGTGCGTAATGTAACAATTTATATTTATATGGTTTTGGAACGAATTCTCAAGTTTATTCTTTGTTCTCGCGACCGGGTTGATTTGCGGGGCTCGTATCATCTGATATTATCTTTCGTTTGTCGTACGGACGGTTTCCATAAAAAATTTCTATACGCCTTTCATCTATGCCACCAACACGACCTTTCGGACAAATACTAAATCCATAATAATCTTCTAACTTCTGATAATCTGCCAACTGATTCTCAATTATTTTAAACTGCTTGTTTACTGAGGATTGGAATAACTCGAAATCCTCAATTCTATTCATTCTTGTTCTCATATTTTCGATGCATATCAAAAGCATAAATCCTTGAATTTTCATCAATCTGCCTTATCAGTGCCATGATGTCATCTGTGTTCATGTGCTTCTGATATTTAAGAAGACTAAATATGTTGCAATACTCATTGTAGATGTTGGTGGCAAAGATTCCCGCATCGTCTGTTCCTACAACTATAGGCGGGATGGGGTGTCCCTCCTTTCCCCATTTCCACCAATTGTAGAGATGGTAAGCCGAGAAATCATGATGATGACCTATCAGAACATTGCTTGACGGCAGCGTCTCTATGACAAGATCCTTGTCATGCATCTCTTCGAGGATGTTTTCAATCTGCTTTTGCCCTTTCTTTCTGCCGCCTACTTCGAAGGTGTATTTCCCTATGACAAAATCAGATATACGGGAGGATATTACATCATTCCTTACTCGCATCTGATTATAGAAGAACGTTTCCCTCATGTTTCCGACATCGGTTTTTCCGCCTGACAGGGCATTCATCAGGCTAGGATTGTCAATATATACTTTCTCGACTTTTCCCAGGCCTCTCATTCCACCGGTATCATCCCTGAGCTGTCCGATCAACTGTGCCCTTTCCAGAAGGGCGAGGTAGTCTTGTACACTATTTCTGCTGATGCCGATTTCCGATGCCAGACTGTCTGCATTCGGCTTGTATGGAGCGAGTGTGGAAATGACAGCGAGCATCTTCTTCAGTAAGTTCGGTAAACGTCGTATCGTGAGTGTTATTCAAGCTTTTCCTGACTTTGACAGCCTAAAAATTCCGTTTTTCTTACGTTCTGATAATCAATATATTGTAAAGAGCGCGGATTTTTCAGGGTGAATCGCATCACCTTTTCGTGCCTTTGAAAGAAGCTTCGTACATAGGTGTAAACAAGTAGGGTGAATCATTGCCAAAGTCAGGAAGCTTTTTATTTATATGTTATACGTCTGTTGTTCCTCAGAACCCTCCGTTGAGGAAAGCTCGTGTCTGAACATAGCTGGGCTCGTAGTAGGCACTTGTGTTGTAGTTATCTATCTTGTCGCAGACAGGTGATGCGTAAACCGCTTTCATTGTCGCAGGAAGATTGTCCTCGGTATCTACGGATGAGATAAGCCTTGCATAGACTTTGCCCATCTGGGTAGGTGACGGGACTTTGTCTGTGAAGCGTGAGTCCACTTTGGTTATGTCGAAGTTCCCTGGTGCCATTCCGTATGTCGTAATCCATTCATCCTCGACCTGTTCCGGATTAAGACAATGGTTTGTTTCAGCTATGGACAGTTCATGCAGAAGGCCTTTGCTACCGAGTTTTGCTACGACGTATCGATTCCTCTGTTGGATTTTCCGTGCGACTCTCTCTATCATGTAGCAGACAAAATACAGGTCATCGAAATCTATCTGCTCGTCTGGAAAGTATTTGTTGCTCATAATTGACAGTGTGATTTGAATTTCAATGTTTGCAGCGCCCTGTCCGTGCAAAAGAGTATTTGATTCGTCGGATGTTTGAATCTTACTATGGTGTTAGTTCCATGATAAACGATAATCGGTGATTCTGGTGCCATATATTTTCTTGGATGGTAGTATTAAACCTAACATTTGCAAATATATGAAAAAACATTAAAGTATACTTAATGGTTTTTCATATCCTAAAACGTCAGCCTCGATTCATTATTCTCCCACAATATTCCCGATTGACCACTGTTCTTGCTCTTATTGTTTATACTTTAGTAATTCATCCCGAAAGCCCACAGAGGAATGACGTTGCCTTGGGCGAACTCGATGTCATCTTTCACCATATATGCGTCAGCGATATTTTCAATCTGCTTTTGCCCTTTCTTTCTGCCGCCTACTTCGAAGGTGTATTTCCCTATGACAAAATCAGATATACGGGAGGATATTACATCATTCCTTACTCGCATCTGATTATAGAAGAACGTTGCCCGCAGATATAACAAATTTCACTCCTTGAGTGCAGGTTCTATATTAAAATTGCACTGTTTGAGTGCACTATTCCAGACATAACCATTTCCATATAGGCATTACATTGATGTGATGCCCATTTATGTCGATAGTTTGCTCATTGTCTCTGGTGATGACTATTGCGGTAAAATCCGGGTAAACGTTTAAGAACTTTTCCAGTGCGCATAGTTCTCGCCTATAAGTCGCATTATCTGCTAAACTGTAAGATACTTGTATTGCCATTTTGGCAGACGGAATACAAAAATCTATCTCTTCGTTTTTATTATAATAGTAAACCTGCGTTTCTTCGGGTGTGTTTCTGTATTTTCTGATTAATTTACATGCTACTATATTCTCCAACAACTTCGTTTCTCCACTGAAAAGAAACAAGTTAAGCAATCCATTGTCCACAATGTATCTTTTCCGGATTGTGGACTGCTCCGATATGGATGAACTCATATTCGGGATAGAGAAAAACAGGTAGGACTCTTCCAAATACTCCAAATAATCTTTCAATATAGGCAGGCTTATGCTATCTCCGCTGGAATCAATAATATGTTTTAACCTGCTGAGGGATGACGGTTGCATCACACTGTCTGCCAATTTTCTTGTGAGAAGACGAAAAGCACGTGCATTGCGCACTTTATTCCGCTCCACTATATCGCCAAGCAGTATCTTCTGACATAATGAATTCAGATACTCCCTCTTATCTTCAAGATTGAAAGATTCTGCAAGGCCGCCATTAGTGAAATAATGATCGAAAGTATTTGATATCTGAGAGCAAGCACCTTGGTCATATATCCAATTTCTGTCCAATTCTATGCCTTTGTACTCTAGATACTCTCTAAAAGAAAATGGAAAAACTTCCTTTGGAATATATCTGCCACCAAGTGTAGTTGCTATTTCACTGCTGAGCACCTTGGCATTGCTGCCAGTAATCATAACTCTATACTTAGAATCTGCAAGTCTTCTTGCAAATTTTTCCCACCCGTAAACAACCTGTATTTCATCAAGGTATATCAGTGGCTTTTTTTCTGGATATAACTCGAAATAGGCATCCAATATTTCTCCCAAACTGTCTGAAGAAATATCTGACAACCTTTCATCCTCGAAATTTATGTAGAGTATGTTTTCTTGTGTCAGCCCTGGACTCTTCATCATATTCTGGGCATCCTGATACATCATAAAGGATTTTCCAGCACGCCTTAAACCGACAAGCACATAGTTTGCATGAGTATCAAACTGGATTTCCCTTCGAATAATAAAGAATTCCGGAATGGCCCTTTGCTTCTCTATTATTAGTTTTTTTATAACCTGTTTATCCATAAGAGCAAAGTTTACTTTGCAAATATAAGAAAAAAACATAAGAGATAGATAGTTAATAGCAAAAAACATTAGGCACGAGAAAAAAAAGTAGCAGATAAAACAAAAAGTGTTCGCAGATTTGCGAATATTGAATAAATATATTACCTTTGCGACATGAATATAGTGTTTGACAAGGAATATTTATCTGACTTATATTTCAATGGCAAAACAAATGATAAAAAGCACCGATTTCAGCCAGAAGTTGTGCGTAGCTATCAGAAAGCGCTAAACTATGAGGTTCTTGTGGGCGACAAAAAAGGCTTTTCTTCTGTAAGATGTGGACGACAATACCGATTGGAATTTATAGTAAACGACAACTCAGAGGACATAACTATAAAAGTATGTCATCTGTTAGACATTAGTAATCATTACAAGTAAGAAACGATATGAAAGATCTGAAAATATACTCTTTGAACAATCTTGTTCCGTCAACCCCAGTTCACCCTGGCGAAATAATAAAAGACGAGATTGAGGCACGTGGCATCTCACAACGCAAATTTGCCTCCATAATAGACTGCTCGTACACGGTACTGAACGAAATCCTCAACTGCAAACGCCCCGTCACTACCGATTATGCTCTACGT
>ERZ1026868.964-NODE-964-length-15933-cov-7.727422_pt1 | contig 15933 bp, 15 predicted proteins | sample MGYA00380164_ERZ1026868 | MGnify/ENA primary metagenome ERZ1026868 (study PRJEB33269, sample SAMEA4719800) | human gut metagenome | biome: human-associated habitat; feature: organic feature; material: feces | place: Cameroon | collected 2013-10 ... | reverse complement strand
TTTTCAAGGATACCGGCAAGACCATCATCCGTACTGCCAACGAAATCCGCTTCAACCAGATAGGTGAGCAGCTCTCGCCTTATCAGCTCTCGGCTGGTGAGAAGCAGATTCTCGCCATCCTCCTTACCGTGCTGGTGGAGGACAACCAATCTTATGTCCTCTTTATGGATGAGCCGGAAATCAGCCTTCACTTCGAATGGCAGAAGCAGCTCATCGGTCTGGTGCTGAAACTCAATCCGAACATCCAGATCATCATGACCACCCACAGTCCTGCCGTGGTGATGGACGGATGGACCGACCGGGTGACGGATGTGAGCGATATCACGATATAAGTGAAAAAGAAGTATTATGGCTAAACGTTTAACCGATAACATCAACTCGCTTTACTTCGAGGCTGCCAACAGGATGACCTCGAAGAAGGCTCGGCGCAAGATCGTAGCTTACGTCGAGAGCTACGATGATGTCTTCTTCTGGCGGTCGGTATTGGGAAAGTATGAGGATGACACGCGCTATTTCGAAATCATGTTGCCTACCCGCGATAACCATCTCGACCGCGGCAAGAAGGCGGCTATCGGAAATATGCTCAAGGGGGTGGGCAAGGATATGATAGCCTGTGTGGATGCCGACTATGACTATCTGCGCCAGGGTACCACCGAGGCTTCCCAGCAGATGCTGGAGAATCCTTATATCTTCCATACCTACGCTTATGCCATTGAGAATTTCCAGTGTTATTCCAAGGGTTTGCACGAAACCTGCGTGATGGTGACGTTGAACGATACCCATATCTTCGATTTCGAAAGATTCATGGAGGCGTATTCCCGTACGATATGGCCGCTCTTCGTGTGGCATCTTCTCTTCTATATCCGTCATCGCAAGATGTCGATGCATTTTGACATGGCAGAGTTCGACAAGGTCATCGTATTGCCATCAGTCAGAATCCAGGACCCTCAGCAGGCTATCAATTATCTAGCCAAGAAGGTGAGGGCGAAGCTTTTCCAGCTGGAGCGCCGCTTCAAGACGTTCAAGGATGAACTGCCGGATATGATCCAGTATCTGAATAATCTGGGGGTAAACGAGCATAACACCTATTTATATATACAGGGTCATCATCTTTTCGACCTGGTGGTTTGCCCTTTGGTGCAGACGGTCTGCGATACCCTGCGCAATGTAAGGGAGAATGAAATCCGGGATAGGGCTGTCCATTCCGAGCAGGCACGCACCGAAATGGCTTGCTATGAAAACAGTCTTGGAAAAGTGAAAATGATGATGAAGAAGAACACCTTCTACCAGTTCTCTCCGGAATTCCAGAAGATTCAGGCGGATGTAGAAAGATATTTAGAAAGGTAAAAAAGTAAAAAGGTATAAGGGTAAAAAGAAAGCAGGCAGATGACATCCTGCCAGGCTCTTTTTACCTTTTTACCTTTAAAAATCATTTAGTAAATATTTACTGTTGTTGGCTGTCCTTTGTCATGATATACAATAAGACCTATGTAAATATCCTTTTTCTTGTTTTGACTAGGAGTGATGATATACATCTTTCCTTTTTGTGAATCAAGTTTTCTCTTGAGTGTACAGAAATTATAGATGTTTATTTCCATCACATCGTTTTTTCCGTATTTCACTTCGCCTAATTTGTTTCCTTTATCATCAAGGATTTCTGTCTCATTTTGGTTAGAGAAAGAAACGCCTCCAATACTTTCATGTGTCTCTTTGCTGTAGATTCCAAGCCTCCATAAGTGATAAGGCTGTTCGTATATTTCGTACAAGGAATCAACCTTTTCTGGCAAATTTGATAAATAATAATTGTTGTCACTATGGTTCATACATGGACTTTTCAATCCCATGTCATCATCTTTAGTGCAACTAGTTGCAAAGATTACAAAGATGCTTAACAAAGTTGTTAATGAAAGACTGTAAAATGCAAAACAGTTACCAATTCTTTTCTCTTTCATAAGCATAAGTATAATATTTTATTTCTTTAGGGAAGCACATGCCATAGATGTCATTGGCATGCTCTTGGTCCCAGTTTTTATTTGATGTTAATAAATAGGCAACTTTTTGGTCCTTATATCCTTTGCCCCAACCATAGTTTACATGAAAATAGTAGTATTTATCTCCAGAAAAGCGTATGTATCCATCTGCCAACAAAGCATGACCGTCCACATAATGCTTAGTAGGTCCCCAACCATGGCGAGCTCTATAGCCGGAAACAACAATAACTCCATGCTTGGTTTTTAAAACATCGACAGCTCGACCTGCATCATAGTCTTTAATTCCATATTTGGCAAAAATTGGAGATAACTTTGATGTACTAGTTCCAGAACTTCCTGTGCCATATTTCATCCCAGCATCTTTTCCTATTCTAGCAACTAATTTAGCAATCTCATCTTGCGCTTTGGTTGTTGGATATTCTTTTACCACTTCATCCCATGAAGTAATTTCCGGAACAGATGGTCTTAATACGGTTAATGCTTGAGCACCAGCTATAGCTACACAACCAGCCAAAGCTTGCTCGTTTTTTGAGGTGAAACAATATTTATTATATGGACTTCTCTGGTTCCAATATACCTTGCATTTTGGCTCCAAACGCTCGACTATCTTTGCATTGCCAGCCTTGTCCGAAGGTATTAATATACCATCCTCTGTGTAGTTGTAGGTAACTCCTTGGGCGAGATATGAAATATCGCTTTCGTCGTAATTGTCGTTGTAGAGCTTATTCAAGTCTATTGATTGCTCATTAGGAAAGTAAACCAAAGGTCGAACATCATCTCCTTGTTGAGCGATGATGATACTTCCATTGTCACCTGTCATAGATACTGCATAAACTTTCGTTGCTTCTCCATCTACGCCTCTAGTTAAGCCATTCAGGGTTAACGAATCTTTTTGAGCAATAGCAATGTTGGCATTGTTTGCGCATCTTGTGCCATCATTGTTTTTCACATTTTTCGCGAAGTTGATGGCAACTTTGTCAATCAAGTCCTGACTTGATTCTTTTGTTTTTTGTTCTGCAGTGTACTCATCTGAGTCAGAGCAAGATGCTAAACTTATGATAGAACATAGCATCAAGATTAGAAAATTGAACTTTTTCATGTTGTACATGTCTTTTAAAACCTTATTAATTTTGTTTATATTCATATATAAGACAATGAATTCCCCAAATACCCTTACTCTATTCTTCATTATTTTCTTTTATTTCGTATATTTTTGCATCGACGGTATATCCAGCCATTACACCACAGCCATTCTTGACGTTAGAGTAGGTGGGGTGGATGAATGACAGACCATACTTGCCAAACTCATTGTTGGCTTGATCATTGGTGGTCTTGAAAAATGAATACATCGGCTCACTGATGTGATAGAGCTGCACCTTGTAATAACCTCTATTCGCCTCTATGTTGAGGTGAAGTGTGTAGGTTGAGTCGTTAAGAATACTGGAGTTGTCGAAGATATAGAATCCATCATAAAAGTTTCTGTCTTCATTGAAGGCTGGAATCCCCATGATGTAATTGTTGAGGAGAGGCTCCGAATAGGTGTTGATTTCACATAATTCCCAGTTCTTTTTGTCCCAACTTCCATAAACTTTTACTGCATAATAGCTTTTGTCTCCTTTGAAATTCTTCATGTTTATACAGATTTGTTGGTATTTGTCTCCATCTATTTGGATGGGTCTTACCGATATGGAGTCGATGGTGGGAGAGGACGGAATTGTCGTGGAGCATGATGCAGAGCCAAGGTTTTCTGTTTCTACTACAATCTTGATTTCGTCTCCTTCCTTTGGGATGACGGAGAGGCGATAAATGAATTTGTCCCATTCGTCGGAATCGTCGTTCCGGAGATAGCGGGTTGTTTCTTCCTTGCCGTTTACGTAGCAATGAATGTTGATGCCTTTGGGCATTTCACTGATGTTGGAGAATGATGTTGTGGCGGATACCTGTATGTCGGTGGAGTCGATATCAGATGTAAAGCAATATACGAGCAGTTGCTGCTTGTCTTCCAGTTGTTTGATGTCGAAATGGTCTTGGCATGAGCTGAGTGCCCAAGCCAAGATGCTAACCAAAACTATGTGAATGATATTTCTCATTTTCTCTTTGTGTGATGTTGTTAGAATTTCCAAGTGTAACTTACCGATGGGATAACAGGGATGTATCCTTTGCTGGAGGCACGGAATTTTCCTTTATTATCTTGTCTTACATCCACATACATCGTGTTGAGATGACAATATGCATTGTAGATGCTTACATTCCATATACTTTCTCTTCCCTTGGCGTTCTTGTGATGGAAGTTTGCTCCCAGGTCTAACCGATGATATGCTGGCAATGCCGCATTGTTGGGTGACGTGAAGCGATAGGTGGTATCGTAAGACGGAGGAGAGCCTGGCATGTTGGGCAAGACGATGCTGCTTGTTGGAAGCGAAATCCTGTTGCCGGAATGGTATAGCCAATTGGCGTTTAAGTCTATCTTGTTGTTAATCTTGTAAAAGAAAGATAAGCTTATCTTGTGTCTGTTGTCAAACTTGTCTCTGAACCAGTAGTCGGCTATTCCTTCGAAAAGCCGTTTAGACCACGACAGGGTATAGGCTCCTACCCATGAAATCTTTTTGCTCTTATACTGGGCATCTATTTCTATGCCGTAGGCTTTTCCCCTTCCGCTCAACACGTCTTGTTCCCATCGGGTGGCTGGAGGCATTAAGCCCATGTAGCTTTGGTACAGTAAGAGATGACTTGATTTCTTATAAAAGCTCTCTATGCTAACAAGCCATTTAGGGCTAAACTGGGCGTATGCGCCGAATGCAATCTGGGTTGAGTAAGCTGGCAGAATGTGCTTAGTCGTGGGAACCCAGTAATCGGTAGGCATGTCCAGATAGGTGCTAGTGATGCGATGTACATATTGTGACATCTTGGTGTATGACATCTTGAGTGACAGACCGTTGTTCACTTGGTATTTGAAGGCAAGTCTTGGGTCTGCCCGAAGATAGCTCTTTCCATCGACAAAGAAACTCGATATGTTGAGTCCGATGTTGCCACTCCATTTTGGGTTGATGTGCCATTCGTCTTCTGCAAACATCATTACTTCATGAGAGTTTCGAGTACTCTTGCCTCTTACCACCATGGTGTCACTAGTTTCTTCCAGATAGTTTTGGTAGGCTAAGGCTTGGTGTGTCTTGGTCTCAAAATTATGGGTGGTATAGTTTCCACCTATATTGAGCTTGTGGCGTGTATTTGGATGATATTCCCAGTCAGCTTTGATACTTAGGTCGTACATGCTTGATTGGCTGTTTTGTTTCATCATACTCTTGTATTCTGCCACAGATTTTGAAATTTCGGTTTCTTCTTTGTCTGTATATTCTTGCAGGGTATGATTATGGGTGAATGTGCCTATAAGGTTGAAGTATTGCTTGGGGCTGATTTGCTTGTTCCATCCCAAGGCGATGTTTATGTTGCCCCATTTGAAGTCGTTGTCGGTTTCGGAAAAATCTTCGTCGTATTTCTCCTTGTCGCAAGTGTTGTATTTATCCAGTCCGGAGTATAAACTTATATAGAGTTTGTCGTTATCTGACAGATGGTGGGTAACCTTGGCGTTGAGGTCATAGAACAAGTAGTTCATCGTGAACTTGTTGCGCTTATTGTGGTTGATGATGGCGAAGACAGGACGTGTCGCAAAGTCGAACCAAGACCTACGAATACCAAAGGCAAATGTTGTCTTGTCTTTAACAAGAGGACCTTCGATATTGATTTTTCCATCTAATACTCCTATGGACAGCGAGCCATGTATCTTCTTCGGATTTCCGTCTATGGTTCTTACGTCTGTGATGGAAGATAGGCGGCCATTGAATCTGGCAGGAAATCCACCCTTATAGAAGTCTACGTTTTTTACCAAGTCTGTATTGAAGGAAGAAAATAAGCCCATGGAATGATTGATTTGGTATAACGGAGAGTCATCGAGCAAAAACAGATTCTCGTCTCCATTGCCGCCATGAACATATAGACCCGATGCAAGCTCTATGCCTGGGGCTGTGCCCGAAACTTGCTGCAACAGTTTGATGACATCCGGGGAACTCATAAATGAGAACCCCTTGTACAAATCGTCGTGTGTAAAGGTTCTTTTGCCCATTTGGGTATTGAGGAGAGGGGAGTTCAGGTCGGCACAGACTACCACTTCGTCTAGCGTGTTGTCTTCATGCATGTGGAATTGAAGCTTTTGATCGCTGATGAGGTTCAAATTCTTGTGCACTTTGCTCAATCCTAGAAAACTCACCTCAATATGGTGCTTTCCTTCTGGCAGGGTAAGCGAAAAGAATCCGTGCTCATTGGTCATTGTCGCCATTTGGGTGTTTTCATCGAAAATGGTGGCATTAATGAGTGGCTCTTCATTTTCATCTTTTACATAACCACTGATGGTGTGCTTGTTTTTTTGCTTTTTCTTTGTGCCAGTTGGTAAGTTTGTCTTTTCCTTTGGCGTATCTTTTTCCTTTGGGATTAGAAAGATGTTGTTGCCCTTCTGCTCCCATATCACGCTATTGGCAGGAGCTTTTAAGTTCAGTTTGCTGTCGAAGACAACATGTAGTTTCTGCGTCTTTTTCAGTTCTTTTATTCTTTGCCCGATAGATGTGTCTTGACTATATACTGGAGCATATACAGTCAAGACGATGAATAGAAATATGAGTCTTGCAAACATTGTTATTGTTACTTTTATTTTATCGTTAATGATTCTTGCTCTCTATATCGATTTGGATGCCGAGAATTCTTTCCACTATGTCCTTTGCATCCTCTGCATTTCGTATCTCAATATCTCCTGAAAGATATTTATCATTGGCTTCTGTAGAGAGAGTCTCATTGCAGTATTCAGACATCTCTCTCAATGCTTCTTTTACGGGAGTATGGTTGAAGTGGAATACTCCGGTAGCCCATGAAGTAGAGTTGGCTGATGCTTCGTAAGCCGATGGCTTTTCGCTATTCTTGGTTAGCTTTCCTCCCTTTCCCTTGGTCAGGATTAGACCGAGGCTAGGCTTGCTGTTGTAAAAGCAAACTTTTCCGTTCTCTACGTAAACTTCTGTTGCTTCTTGCTTGACATCAATTTGGAAAATCGTACCAAGGATTTTTACATTTCCCAGTTGGGTATGGATGATGCAGGGATGGAGCTTGTCATGATGTACTTGGAAATATGCTTTTCCTTGCAAGGTGAGTTGGCGATTTCCTTCTTTTAGCTCATTCTCGTTGTAAATGAGGGTAGAGTGTGGTGCCAAGATGATTTTGCTACCGTCCTTCAGTAGGCATGTCATAGGCAAGTTGGTGGATGCTACAGTCGTTTCTTGGGCTTTGTTGCCTCTTATATATAATAAGGTAAGAGACAGAGCGATGAATATGGCGAGTGTAGCGGCCATAGACATGATGCGCTTGTTGAGGAGCAAATGTTTGCCTGGTGCTTAGGTCAAGTGATGAAAATACTCAATGGCTTGCTTGGTATCCAACTTGCCTTCTTGATAATATTTCACCACAAAGTCTATATGTTCGTTTTCTATCTGTTTCATATCTTTTCTATTGAAATGTCTATCTCTAAGACTGTATTTTTAAGAATACCCTTATTGCATTTAGAAAAAACTAAGCAGGAAATGATAAAATCTTTGTGCGTATTTTCGCAAGCGTTTGTATGCTTTGGTTATTTGTGCCTCGACAGTCTTGACGGAGAGTTGTAATTCTGTTGCTATTTCAATGTAAGACATGCCATCTCTCTTGCTCATGAGGAAGATTTCACGGCATTTGGGAGGTAAGGAGTCGAGGGCTGTCCATACTTTGGCTTCAATACAGGCTTGCTCTTCTGCAAGCAATAAATCGTCTGACAGCAGATGCTCTATGGCTTTTGCTTCATTTTCTATGGACACATTTGTATTGTTGTTTATTGTTTGGTTGTAGTCGTAGCAAGCATTGCGTACAGTTATGTATAAATAACTTTTTGGATTTTTTATCTCCTCTTCTTTCCATTTTGCCCAAAGTTTTAGGTAGCAATCCATGACGATGTCTTCTGCACTTGCCACATTATTGATAAGGTGGAGTGCAAAAAGGCATAGCGGACGGTAATGTTGCCTAAATAGGAGTTCAATATCTTTGTTTCTTTCCATCATTATTTTTGTAGATATGATACTTAATCTTCTCTTGTAAGACTGTGATAGATAATTTTCCCCTTATTTGTTTTATGTTAATTTTTATAGAACAGAATGATTTAAACTGTCCAACAGTCGATGTGCAACTGCACATCACCTGTTGGACGGTTGTATATCAGTTGTTGTGTGGTTCTAAGACCTAATGTCTTGGTGCTGGCTGGCACTACGATGCTCTCGCCGCCTTGCAGGGTTATCTCGTTACCCTCGTTGTCGGTAATCTTGGCCTCACCCTTCAAGCCAATCAGAATCACGAAGCTGTCCAACTCTGAATAATCCAGCGTCATTGGCTCGTCGAGATCATAAACGGCTGTGGTGAAGTAAGGGCACTGTACCATGCTAACACCCTGGTTCTTGGCAGGAGTGTAGTTCTTCTCAGTCATCGGACAATCGTTTCCGCTCTCTTTCAAAGTTTTCTAGGAAGTGAATTTCTACAGGAGAAAGGTCATCCTTTGTTCGTTCTTTGAATTTGTCGTATTCAGTATCAGCCTTTTCCTTTGCCAATTTTGCAGATATCTTACCTGCATGGGTAAGTATGTCTTTTCGAGAGATACGGAGAAAGTCGTCTAGTATGTTAATCCAGTCCTTCATATACATTGGGCGATGCTCTTCTGCCTGCATTTCTGCAAAGTCAAGATAGAGACTCACGATGCGATTCAGCGATTTAATCTCGTCTTGTGTGAGATAATTCTTCGCAATCTCGGCTTCTGGCTTTGTAGGCATAGCACCTGACCAAGTGGTGAGTCCCATGAAATCTTTTTGGGCATCTGCACGTTCATAGATGATTTCCGCTGCGGTATGCCCATGTACAGAATAGTGCATTTTGTTTTGTACCGTCTTGAAGAACTTTTGTGTCATTTCCACACGAGGGTCATAGTCGATACTGAGCGCATAGATTTCCAGAACTTTGCGATAGAATACCTTTTCACTAGAACGGATGTCCCTAATTCTTGCTAGAAGTTCATCGAAATAGTTACCGCCGCCTGCACGTTTCAATAAGTCGTCGTTTAAGGCAAACCCCTTCACGATATACTCCTTTAGCACCTTGGTTGCCCAAATTCGGAATTGTACACCGCGATAAGAATGAACACGATAGCCTACGCTGATAATCATGTCGAGGTTGTAATAAGTAATCTGTCTCTCTACGTGGCGTTTTCCTTCATTTTGAACTGTTGCAAAATTTGCAATAGTTGAATCCGCTAACAACTCCCCCTCTTCCAGTACATTCTTAATGTGTCTGGAAATGGTGGATTTGTTGCGTTGGAAAAGCTCTGCCATTTGGTCGAGTGACAACCAAACGGTATCGTCTTGCAACTTTACCTCTATCTTTGATTCTCCATCGGGAGTTTGATATAATAGAAATAGTCCTTTGTCCATGTTCTTTTCTCCTTTATTCTTCAAAGTTGAGTTTTGGCAGAGATTCAATAGTTTAATAAAAAGGTTCGCAAGGCAATGAGACTTGCGAGCCTTTTTATTTCTTATCATTTTTATACGTATGTCTCCAGGAACTTCAAGGTTCCTTCTACCTTCAATGTCTGGGTAGAGGCAGGAACTACGATGCTCTCGCCGCCCTGGAGCGTAATCTCGTTACCCTCGTTGTCGGTAATCTTAGCCTCACCCTTCAAGCCAATCAGAATCACGAAGCTGTCCAACTCTGAATAATCCAGCGTCATTGGCTCGTCGAGATCATAAACGGCTGTGGTGAAGTAAGGGCACTGTACCATGCTAACACCCTGGTTCTTGGCAGGAGTGTAGTTCTGGCGATAGTCTGCCAATACGGTGTAGTCGATGCACTCAGATGCCTCCTTGGTGTGGAGCTGGCGATAGTTGCCATCCTTGTCCTTGCGCTTGAAGTCGTAGATGCGATAGGTTACATCGCTGGTCTGCTGAATCTCGGCAACGAAACAGCCTGTTCCGATGGCGTGGATTCTGCCGGCTGGGATAAAGAAGCAGTCGTCCTCCTTCACGTTATACTGAGCCAGGGCATCGGTGATGGTATCATTCTCCACCATCTCCTTGTACTGCTCAGGAGTAATCTGCATCTTCAAGCCGTTGTAAAGCTTGGCATCCGGCTCGCTTGGCAGCGCATACCACATCTCGGTCTTGCCGCGCTCCTTACCCTGCTTCTTGGCAATCTCGTCATTAGGATGTACCTGGATAGAAAGGTCGGTATTGGCATCGATAAACTTGATGAGCAATGGGAACTCGTTGCCAAAACGCTTATAGTTATCTGCACCGAGGAAATTCTCCTTCAACTCAGCAACAACCTCATTGAGCTTCTTGCCCTTCATCTCGCCGTCGGCTACGATGCTCTCGTTGCCAGGAACACCTGAGATTTCCCAACTCTCGCCAACTTTTTCCTGCTTGATGTCAAGATGCTTGAAGGCGATGATCTTGTTTCCACCCCAGATGGTGGACTTCAATAGTGGTTCAAATTTTAATGGTTTCATAACTTTATGGAATTAGTTGATAAAATGTTATATTGTTATAGAACTCTTCGTTCTTCGTTCTTTACTCTTCACTCTTCACTCTTCACTTGAACTCTAGTTCTCTCTCCAGAAGGCTGGAGTAAAGATTACCAGTACGCTGAATATCTCCAGACGTCCGATGAGCATCATCAGTGAACAGAACCATTTTGCCACATCCGGCAGTTCGCTCCATGACATCGTCGGTCCGATTTCCGTACCCAAGGTAGGTCCCACATTGCCCACACAGCTTAGGGTGATGGTGATGGCATTGGTATTGTCAATGCCCATGGCTATCATCGTGAAGGAGATAACCAGACAGATGATGAGATAGGTGGTGAGGAAGGCGAGCAAGGTGACTCGTTTCTGCATCGGAACGTTCACGCCATCAATCTTCAATGGAAGTACGGCGTTAGGATGCAGAATCTGGCGGAATTCATTCTTCACCATTCTCACCAGCATCACGCCACGGATACACTTCAAACCTCCACTCGTACTGCCCGAGCAGGCTCCGAAGAACATGCAGGCTGCCAATATTACCCAGGTTACATGAGGCCACACGGCTGCATCGTCGTTAAACAATCCCGTGGTGGTGATGAAGGATACCACCTGGAAGATGGCACTGCGGAAGGCATGTTCCACATCATAATTGCGCATCGCCATCAGCTCTACCATGATGAAAGCCGTGAATGCCGCAACCAGGAATGCATAAAACTTGAATTCCGAGTTCTTGAACAGATCCTTGATCTTGAACTTGATGACTGCTGCATAAAGCAGGGTGAAGTTCACTCCCGAGAGGAAGCAGAAGAACGTACAGATGTATTCCAGCGCTGGTGAATGGAAGAACTCGGTACTGCTGTTGTGGGTAGCGAAACCACCCGTTGCCGTCGTGCTCATCGCATAGTTGAAACTGTCGAAGAGATTCATTCCCGCCACATAGTAGGATACGATGCAGGCGATGGTGAGCATCAGATAGATACTCCATATCCATTTTGCCGAAGTGGAAAGACGGGGATGAAGCTTGGTCTTGATAGGACCCGTAGCCTCGGCGGCAAACACCTTGGTCTGTCCTCCTACAAGTGATGGCAGCAGGGCGATGGTGAAGAACACGATTCCCAGACCGCCTATCCATTGGGTGAGCGATCGCCAGAACAGCAATCCGTGCGGGACGCATTCTACATCGTCAAGAATGGTGGCACCCGTGGTGGTGAATCCCGACATTGTCTCGAAGTAGGCATCCGTAAAGTTATTGATGTAGCCGCTTATCATGAAGGGCAGGGTGCCGAAGAGACTGAAGATAATCCATGAGAGCGAAACCACGAGGTAAGCATCACGGCGCGACATCGAGTTGTCGGCTCCATGGCCCTTCCATTTCAGGATAAGTCCGCCTCCGATGGTGATGAGTGTTGCCACAATGAAGGCGAAGATATCATCCTGCTGATAGTAATAGGCTACCAGCAGACTGATGAAGAGCAGGAATGCCTCGATGAAAAGCAGTTGCCCCAAGACCTTGTATATCAGTTTACTGTTTATCATTTTATCTGATTTTCCTTTGTATCATCGTTCTTTGTGTGCTGATTACACAAAGTACTTCTCTATTTTTTTCATATTGATGTTATGGCAGAATACCATCACCGAATCGCCTGGTTCTATCTGGGTATTACCCGAAACGAGCATACCTTCGTCCTTGCGTACCAGTCCACCAATGGTTACACCGATAGGCATACCGAGGTCTTTCACCGGTTTCTTGGTAACCTTGGAACCTTCTTTGGCGATGAACTCAGCCACATCGGCATTGGCATTCATCAGGAAGCGGACGTTCATCACGTCAGCATCCAGCATCATCTGATAGATGTAGCTGGCGGCAATCATCTTCTTGTTGATGATGGTACCGATATCCAGACTTTCTGCCATGCTCACATAGTCTACGTTCTCTACGGCAGCAACCGTCTTGCGCACACCCATTCTCTTGGCAGTAAGACAAGCCAGAATATTGGTTTCTGCATTGCCGGTCAGGGCAACGAAGGCCTGGGTGCTTCTGATTCCTTCTTCGGTGAGCAATGGGATGTCTCGTCCATCGCCATGAATGATCAGGGTCTTGTTCTCGTCCAGAATGTCGTTGAGATATTCGCAGCGATTCTCATCCTTCTCGATGATTTTGCACTCCATGTATTCAGGCATCTTCTTGACGGCTCTTACGGCAGTTCTACCGCCACCCATGATCATCACGTTCTTTACGTCTACATAATGTTCCTTGCCCACAATCTTGCGGATATATGGAATATAGTTGCGGGTTGTCATGAAGTAGGCGAGGTCGTAGAGCTTCAGCTCGTCGTTACCACCAGGGATGATGGTATCGCTGCCTCGCTTGATGGCTACCACGTGGTATGGGTCGTTAGGACCACTGATGTTCTTGAGCGGTTCATTGAGGATTTCGCATCCTTCGCGCAGCTTGATGCCGAGCATGACGAGCGCTCCGTCGTGCACATCCCAGCGCTGGCGAACCCAACTCATTTTCAGACCGTTATTGATATCTACTGCAGCCAGCATCTCAGGATAGATGAGCTTGCTGATGCCCAGATTCTTGAAGAATTCCTGTGCTTGTGGCTCCATGTATTCCGGATTGTCAACACGGGCTACCGTACGCTTGGCACCCAGGTTCTGGGCAAGGATGCTAGCTGTGATATTGGTACTCTCTATTGGGGTGACAGCAATGAAAAGGTCTGCACAGTCGGCTCCTGCATCACGCAGAATCTTCAGACTGGTAGGCTTTCCTACCATCGTGAGCAGGTCACAGTCTGAGCCGATGCTTGCCAGTCGCTCTTCGCTTTCATCGATGAGCGTGATTTCTTCATTGCTGCGAGACAGCAGTCTCGCCAAGTGTGTACCTATGGCGTATGCGCCAGCTATGATAATCTTCATTTCTTTATTGCTTCTTTGATTGAATCTTTATCCAGATGCACGATTTCTCTCAGTTCTGCCACAGTACCATGTTCCACGAAGGTATCTGGTATTCCCATCCGGGTGATGTGAGGCTGATAGTCGTGATCGTTCATCCATTCGAGTACGGCAGAACCCATTCCGCCCATCCTTACTCCATCTTCGATGGTAACGATGCGGCTGAACTTTTCTCCCACCTCATTTAATATGTTTTCATCGAGAGGTTTCAGGAAGCGCATATCGTAGTGGGCTACGCTCATGCCTGTTTCTGTTTCTACTTCGGCGATTGCCTTGGCTGCATCATTTCCGATAGGACCGATGGTGAGCACAGCCACGTCCTTTCCATCCTTCAGCTTTCTGCCGGTACCGGTCTTGATTTCTTCCATCGGGTTGCGCCAGTCTACCAGCACACCGTTTCCTCTTGGATAGCGGATTACGTAGCTGCCCTGGTTTGGTAGTTGGGCTGAATACATCAGGTTGCGCAACTCATGTTCGTTCATAGGAGAAGCGATGGTAAGATGCGGTATCGGACGGAGGGCTGCCATATCGAAGACTCCGTGATGGGTAGGACCATCTTCGCCTACCAGTCCCGCTCTGTCCAGGCAGATGATTACTGGCAGATTGAGCAATGCCATATCATGAATGATATTGTCGTAGGCACGCTGTGCAAACGAACTGTAGATGTTGCAGAAAGGAATCAGTCCATCTTTCGCCATACCTCCAGAGAAAGTGACGGCATGTCCCTCTGCAATACCCACATCGAAAGTACGGTTAGGCATCGCCTTCATCATGATGTTCATGGAGCATCCTGTAGGCATGGCTGGAGTCACACCTACTATCTTTTGGTTCTTTTGAGCCAGTTCCAGCAAGGTTTCGCCAAAGACATCCTGGAATTTTGGCGGCTGGTTGCTGGTATCCTTAATCAGTCGCTCACCTGTTTCTGGGTCGAACTTACCCGGTGCGTGCCAGATGGTGGCACTCTTCTCTGCCGGTTTATAACCCTTGCCTTTGGTAGTATGCAGATGCAGCAGCTTAGGACCCTTCATCTGCTTGAGCTGTTTCAGCACTCTCGCCACTTCCTTGACATCGTGACCGTCGAACGGACCGAAATATCGGATGTTCATTCCTTCGAAGATGTTCTGCTGATGGCTCAATGCAGACTTCAGCGCATTGTTAAGACGTAGGATTCCCTTTTTGCGCTCTTCGTTCAGATAGCCTTTGGAGTGTAGCCATTGTGAAGCCTTGAAGCGGAGTCTGTTGTAAGTTTCATTGGTATCCAGATTGAGAAGGTATTTCTCCATACCACCTACGGCTCTGTCGATGCTCATATCGTTGTCGTTGAGGATGATGAGCATATCGTTCGGGGTGCTCGAAACATTGTTCAAACCCTCGAAAGCCAGTCCGCCACTCATCGCACCGTCTCCGATGACAGCAACGATATTACGGTTGGTTTCTCCAGTTTCTCTTGCAGCAACAGCCATACCGAGTGCTGCGGAAATGGAATTACTCGCATGTCCGCAGGCGAAGGTATCGTATTCGCTTTCCAAAGGAGTAGGGAATGGACGGATGCCGTGCAACTTGCGGTTGGTACAGAAGTTGTCGCGGCGACCTGTCAGGATTTTATGTCCGTAAGCCTGATGTCCTACATCCCATACGATACGGTCGTAAGGGGTATTGAAGATATAATGAAGGGCAACGGTTATTTCAACCACACCAAGAGAGGAGGCAAAATGACCAGGATTTACGGCAACCTCGTCGATAATGTCTTCTCTTAACTCTTTACAAACTTGCGGCAGCTGGTCAATACTCAACTTTCGCAAATCTTCTGGGTATTTTATTTTACTTAATAGACTAAACTTGTTCTTGTCCATGTTTTCTTTGTGAAAATCTTCTGCAAAGATAATGCTTTTTTCCTATATAAAGCACTTTTGAAGCAATATTTTCGGTTTTTCCGATAATTCTTTGTATTTTTCTACTCATAGTTGATTACTTGTAGATGAACTTTTCAGAGAATTGCTGTCCGTTAACAGAAATGTAGAGTATGTAGATGCCATGTGAATGAGACGATAAAGGAAGACAGATGTTGTATGATGCTGAGTGCTATAAATAATATCTTTTTCATGACTTCACAATATATACTTTTAAACTGTTGCCAAGTATGGAACATTCGAAGTTCCATACCAAATTGCGAATAAGGCAATTTACATGGCTTGTCGATTTTAGAACCTTTTCAAACTCATTTTTCTCTTCTTGTGAGAATTCTTTCCATGGAATCATGGCTAAAAAATGGTTTAATGCATCCAGTGGGGAATCTAATATTTTCTCTGCCATAATCCCCCATGTTTTATAAAAGCCTAATATGACATATGAATT
>ERZ1026868.962-NODE-962-length-15947-cov-5.844765_pt1 | contig 15947 bp, 20 predicted proteins | sample MGYA00380164_ERZ1026868 | MGnify/ENA primary metagenome ERZ1026868 (study PRJEB33269, sample SAMEA4719800) | human gut metagenome | biome: human-associated habitat; feature: organic feature; material: feces | place: Cameroon | collected 2013-10 ... | reverse complement strand
ACGGCTCTCCTAAAAGAGTTTATGCTTGCACTCGTTGCCTTCGTTCAGGCAAGGTTACAAGAGCTTAACTTAATTGCTGAATGAACTTACGCTCACCAAAAGGTGAGCGTTTTTTCTTATGCTTTTATGTGCTTCAAATATATTTCACACGCAAAAACGGGATACCCTCTTTTGAGAGTATCCCGTAATTTTGTAAATAAATCAGTCAAGAATTACGCCCATAACACCTGCGGGAGCAAGAACTGCGTTTGCCTCGTCCGTGTCAATGTGCATTGCAAGCGCATACTGCGGATTTACTCTTACGACCGTGTCGCCGAAAACAAGCGAACGCTCTGCCGAGTCAATTTTAACAGATACAACCTGCTTGTCCTTAAGACCGTACTTTTCAGCGTCCTCGGGAGTCATATGTATATGACGCTTTGCAACGATAACGCCCTCCTTAAGCTCAAGCTCGCCCTTAGGTCCTACAAGCTTGCAAGCACCGCTGCCTGCGATATCGCCTGATTCTCTGACGGGAGCTTTAACGCCGATTGAACGAGCGTCGGAAGCTGAAATCTCAACCTGACAAGCACTTCTGACAGGTCCGAGAATTGAAACTGCCGGGAAAGAAGATTTCTCGCCGATTACCTGTACTCTCTCTTCGCAAGCGTACTGACCGGGCTGTGAAAGATCCTTTTTCTTTGTAAGCTCATAGCCTTCGCCGAAAAGAACCTCGAGAGCCTCCTTCGTTACGTGAACGTGACGTGCCGAAGTTTCAACCAAAACTGTTTTTTCCATTTCTAAATACCTTCTCTTATTGTATTATAAACCCAACTCGGCTCTTGCCGCCTTGATATTGGCAACAAACTTTTTACCGGTTTCGGTTATTTGCTTATAATCGCCTGTTTTTGCACCTGCGGTAAGCGACGAGCCTGCACCTACTGCAACTGCGCCTGCCTTTATCCACTCTCCGACGTTATCTGCGTTGACTCCGCCCGTGGGCATCATCTTAGCATACGGGATAGGTCCTTTTATATCCTTGATAATCTTAGGTCCAAAGAGATCTGCGGGGAACACCTTGAGAATATCCGCACCGTTTTCCATAGCGATAAGACCGTCTCTGACTGTCATAATACCGGGCATCATAGGAACTCTGTAACGGTTGCAAAGATGTAATGTATCCAAGTCAAGAGCAGGGCTTACAATGTACTGTGCACCCGAAAGCATTGCTATTCTTGCGGTTGTAGCGTCAAGAACAGTACCTGCGCCGAGAATAATCTCGTCGGGTGTGTAACGCTTTGCAAGTTCCTCGATAACCTTATCGGCATGAGGAACGGTAAAGGTAAGCTCGATTGCGGCAACTCCGCCCTCAAGACAAGCATCTGTAATTCTTATAGCCTTGTCAACAGACTCGGCACGGACAACGGCAACAATACCGCAGTCCTGAATTTTAGTAAGTATTTTTTCCTTATCCATATTTAACTCCTGAAATATTTATTCATTTTTCATACACCAACGAAGTGGGTTTTCATCAATATATCTTTGCCTAAAATATAAATCTTCGTCATCACGAATAATATGGTCATAAAAGCTTCGTTCCCATATTTTACCGACAATTTGATTGTTTTCTCCACAAGTGTCAAGCCACTTATTATAGACCAAAGATTTATAAGCTCCAATAATAGCGCTTACCGTAGGGACAGGGCTCGCCCCTGTCCGAGCATTGTGTTCCTTAACCTCAATAATCAAATGAATATGATTTGGCATTATAATATAGTTTACAACTTTAATATTAAAAAGCTTTTCTATATTAAATAAATTAGCTTTACAAATTTTGCCCAATCTTGTCAAAATAACCTGCGGACAGCCGCAAGGGCTGTCCCTACGGTCAGTAATATACGACAATGAGTACTTCTTTTCAAATGTGCATATAGTTATAAAATATAAACCGCTGTTAGAATAATCATATCCTTTGAGCCTAAGATTCTTTCGCTGTTCCATATTTACTCGTTACCTTTGCAACGTTATATATATTACGAAAAAAACTAATTCCTGTCAACCCTTATGACTGCTATTTCAAGGTTTCAAAACACAGTATCACGGAAAAACTTGCTTTTTTCGTAAGACAAGGCGTGACGACGAAAGGAATATGCGATATTTCGAGTCGTCAGAACGCAGTATTACGGAAAAGGGGGATTATCTGTCTACTCTCGCACCTGCACCGGACACTATCTTTTCTACCTCTTTAAGTGAAGCCATAGATGTATCGCCGGGTGTAGTCATTGCAAGAGCACCGTGTGCGACACCGTAGTTGACGGCTGTTTGCGGATCTCCCGTTGTCATAAGTCCGTAAATAAGACCCGATGCAAAGCTGTCGCCGCCGCCGACCCTGTCGTAAATTTCAAGTCCCGGCAAGGAAAGTCCGTTGTAAATTTTACCGTCTGCGTAGCAAATTGCCGACCAATCATTTACGGTTGCAGTCTTAACTGTACGAAGTGTTGTTGCGATTACCTTGAAATTCGGATATACCTTGCAAACCTCGCCGAGCATCTTTTTATAGCCTTCGATGTTAAGAGATTTGAGGTTTTCATCGTTGCCCTCGATTTCGAAGCCGAGGCAAGCGGTAAAGTCCTCCTCGTTGCCAATCATAACGTCGATATATTTTGCAATTTCCTTATTGACCTCCTGCGCCTTTGCCTTACCGCCGATGTCGTTCCAGAGAGACGGGCGATAGTTAAGGTCGTAGGACACAACCGTACCGTATTTTTTTGCAGTCTTAACCGCTTCGATAACAACCTCCGAGGTCGTTTCCGAAAGTGCGGCAAAAATTCCGCCTGTATGAAGCCAACGGACACCGAGAGTACCGAAAATATAATCCCAGTCAATATCGCCTGCTTTAAGCTTGGAAACAGCGGTATTTCCCCTGTCGGACACACCGACAGCACCTCTGATACCGTAGCCTCTTTCGGTAAAATTCAAGCCGTTTCTGACAGTTCTGCCGATACCGTCATATTTTACCCATTTAATCAGAGAAGTATCAACTCCGCCTTGAAGCATAAAGTCCTCAACAAGTCTGCCGACCTCATTATCTGCAAGTGCCGTAACAGCCGAGGTTTTAAGTCCGAAGCAACGGCGAAGTCCTCTTGCGACGTTATACTCTCCGCCGCCCTCCCACGCTCTGAATGAACGTGCGGTTCTTATTCTTCCGTCGCCGGGATCAAGTCTTAACATTATTTCGCCCAAAGAAATTGCGTCAAAAGTACATTCCTCGGGTTTTCTCAAAGCCAATTCCATATTTATATCCTTTCAAAATTAAACGTTTATCACATAGTTTCCCAAAAGAATACAAGCCTCGCAAAGTGCCATAAGCACCAGAGCGATAATAAGATCCTTTTTTGATTTCTTACCGAGCAAGCCCTGTCTTTCCTTTTCTGTCGAAACGGTAATATCGCCGTTTTCGCCTAAGCTTTCTTTTTGAACGGTCGCTTTACGGTTTCCGTCAACAAAGAATTTAATAACGAACACTATCGCAACAAGTAAAAACAAGCCTGCTATAACATAAATCCACATAACGTAACCGCCCTTTCAATAAAAATCAAACGCCCGAATATGCGTTAAAGCCGCCGTCAACCGCTATCGTCGTTCCTGTGATAAAGCTCGAATATGCCTCATCGCAGAGGAAAAGAAGTGAGCCCTCAAGTTCCTGCGGCTCGCCGAAGCGTTTCATAGGAGTTGCGGCAAGTATTTTGCCTGTTCTCGCCGTGGGTGTTCCGTCCTCGTTCCAAAGCAAAGCCTTGTTCTGATTTGTCGAGAAAAAGCCCGGTGCGATTGAATTTACACGGATACCGACTTCAGCAAAATGCACTGCCATAAATTCGGTAAAGTTTTTAACAGCCGCCTTTGCCGCCGAATATGCGGGAATTTTTGTAAGCGGACGAAAAGCGTTCATTGAGGTTATCATTACAATACAGGTGTTTTCCTTTTTAGCCATATCGGGTGCGAACACCTGAGTCGGAATAAGCGTTCCGAGGAAGTTAAGATTGAAAACAAATGAAATTCCCTGCGGGTCAAGGTCGAAGAAGGTTTTTACATCGTCATTTTTCTCAACAAGGTCGATTTTTTCAAGCGTTTCCTTTGTGGTTGTGCCCTTAGGATTGTTTCCGCCTGCGCCGTTTAACAGAATATCGCAGGTTCCTAATTTTTCGTTTACGATTTCCCTTGCCTTTTCCATGCTCTCCTTTTCTAGTACATTACAGCCGACAGCTATTGCCGTACCGCCGTTTTCGGTTATTTCATCGGCAACTTTTTGAGCCGCCGCTTCGTTGAGGTCGAGAACGGCAACCTTAACACCCTGACGAGCAAGTGCCTTTGCAAAATCGCCGCAAAGAACTCCGCCGCCTCCTGTAACAACCGCTACTCTGCCATTAAGATTTTCGTGTGTCATATCAGTTTCTCTCCTTACTCTTTTTTACAGCTTCCCAAAGTCCGTTGAGATAAGCGACGCCGAGTGCTCTGTCATAAAGACCGTAGCCGGGGCGTGCAACCTCTCCCCATATCATTCTGCCGTGATCGGGGCGAATATATCCGTCAAAGCCGACATCCTGTAAAGCCTTGACGATTTCATACATATCAAGCGAGCCCGTATTGCTCTCGTGCGCCGTTTCGTTGAAGTGATTGTCTACAACCTTTACATTGCGCAAATGAGCAAAATATATTCTGTCGCCGAATTCTCTAATCATTGCAGGCAAGTCATTTTTTGAGCTTGCGCCGAGCGAGCCTGTACAGAAGGTAAGTCCGTTATATTTTGACGGTACAATTTCCAAAAGCTTTTTAAGAGACTCCCTGTCCTTGATAATTCTCGGAAGTCCGAAAATATCCCATGGCGGATCGTCGGGATGGATAGCCATTTTGACATCACATTCCTCACACACGGGCATAATCGCATCAAGAAAATATTTGAGATTGTTCCAAAGGTCATCCGAGGTAACGCCCTTATACTTTTCAAAAAGCTCCTTGATTTCGGGCATTCTCTCGGTTTCCCAGCCGGGCATTGCATAGCCGTTTGAGTTATCGTCAATGTCCTTGAACATCTGCTCGGGGCTTTTACCCTCAATCTGCACTCCGTCATAGGAAAGGCAGGTTGCGCCGTCGCCCATATCCATTGCAAGGTCAGTTCTTGTCCAGTCGAAAACGGGCATAAAATTATAGCATATAACCTTAACGCCTGCTTTCGCAAGATTGCGGATGCTCGTTTTATAGTTTTCGATATATTTGTCTCTTGTAGGCAAGCCGATTTTAATGTCCTCGTGAACGTTTACGCTCTCGATACATTCCATTGTAAGCCCTGCTTTTTCAATCTCTGATTTCATTTTCATAATGTCGTCAAGCTCCCACGCTTCGCCCGCAGGTAAATTGTGTAAAGCAGGAACAACGCCGACAACATTCGGGATTTGCTTAATTTGTTCAAGGGTTACGGTGTCCTTTTCGGAACCGAACCAACGAAAAGTCATTTGCATAGCTTCAACCTCCTATACATACGCTTTTATTTTATCACGTAGTATTATTATTGGCAATAAAAAATATGATATTTTTACAAATTAAAAGCACCTCAAGCAGTACAAAACCGATTGAGGTGCAATTTGTTATTTATTCTCTTTTAATTTGGCAAGGTATTCCCTGTCTTTTTTTGTAAGCTCGGCATTTTTAAGCATATCCGGTCTGCGTTCCAATGTGCGTTCAAGGGATTTTTCTCTGCGCCATTTATCGATATTTCCGTGGTGTCCCGACAAAAGTATATCGGGCACCTTCCTGCCGTGCCACTCGGGAGGCCGTGTATATTGCGGATATTCCAAAAGTCCGCTGTAATGACTTTCCAATTCCTTTGCCTCGTCGTTCGGCAAAACTCCGTCAATCATTCTTGCGATACTGTCGGAAAGAATGAGTGCAGGAAGCTCGCCGCCCGTCAAAACATAGTCCCCTATTGAGATTTCCTCGTCAACTATCTCCTCGATTATACGCTCGTCAACGCCCTCATAATGACCGCACAGAATTGCGATATTCGGAAGCTGCGAAAGCTCCTTAACACGCTTTTGAGTGAGTGTTTTGCCCTGCGCCGACATATAAATAAGATGCGGCTTTTCGCCGTCCTCGGAGCAAAGCGAAGCGAAGCAGTCATAGATGGGCTGAGTTTGCATAAGCATACCCATTCCGCCGCCGTACGGTGCGTCGTCCACTCTGTTGTGCTTATCGTGTGTAAAGTCTCTGATATTTACAGTGTCAATTTCGATTATTCCGCTTTTCCTCGCCCTGCCGATTATGCTCTCGTCAAGCACTGCATTGCACATTTCGGGGAAAAGAGTCATTATTGTTATTTTCATTTTTCAACGCTCACCCCGTCATCAAAAAGTCCTTTTATGGCGTCAATCTCGACAAAGCCTGCTTCAACATCCGTGCTTATAACCACGCTTTTGATTGCAGGAATGAGGGTTTCCTTTCCGTCGTCGGACTTAACCGTCCAGACATCATTTGCAGGGTATTTCTGAATATCGGAAATTTTGCCGTAAACCTTATCGGTGCCTGTCTGCCTGACCTCACAGCCTATTAAATCCTCAATAAACCAAGTGTTTTCGGGCAAATTCGCATCTTCACGCTTCATATACAAGACCTTATTGCGAAGCGACTGCGCCTTTTCCATAGTGTCAACCCCGTCAAGCGAGAGTATGACAATGTTGCCGTGAGGACGAGCCGACCTAACAGCGATTTTTTCATTTCCGTTTTCGTCAAAATATACCATTTTGAATTTTTTGATAAACTGCGGCGCATCACACCACGGATTTAGACGAACTTCGCCCTTTACGCCGTGAGTGCCGACTATCTGCCCGAGCTCAAGATAAGGTTTAAGCATATTTCCCCCATAAAAGCTAAGGGGTACATAATGTACCCCCTCTTAATCAGTCAATATCAATTTGAACTTTTTCCCCGTCCTTAACGGCACGTGCCTTAACAACGGTTCTGATTGCCTTTGCAATTCTGCCCTGCTTACCGATAACTCTGCCCATTTCGCTTTCGTCAACGTGGAGATGATATACAATGATACCTCTCTCGTTGGGCTCGTCAACCGTAACGCTGACCTTATCGGGATTTTCAACAAGACCTCTTGCAATGATTTCAAGAAGTTCTTTCATCTAAAAGATCCCCCTTGATTATTTAATAATGCCGTTCTGCTTAAGCAAAGCCTTAACAGTATCTGTGGGCTGAGCGCCGTTCTTAATCCACTGCTGAGCCTTCTCTGCGTCGATATTAACGATTGCAGGAGTCTTCATGGGGTCAAATGTACCGATTTCTTCGATGCACTTACCGTCACGGGGAGAGAGGTCTCGTGGGCTCGGAGATGTGTATAAGAGACAGTCTTTGCGCCCATTCTGCGAAGTCTGATTTTTACTGCCATTTTGTTTTCCTCCAAAATATATTATAAATAATTTTATGCCAACCACTTAAATTAAAGTGCTTAGTTGATAAGTTTACATCGGAAAGCCGCCAAAGCCGCCCTGTCCGCCTCCGAAATTCATTCTCGAAAGCTTCTTCCTCATTCCCTTTGAGTTGAACTGCTTCATCATCTTCTGCATCTGACGGTACTGTGAGAGAAGTCTGTTGACGTCCTCAACCTGCATACCGCATCCTGCCGCAATTCTTCTTTTCCTCGACGGGTTAATAATGTCGGGATTTGCACGCTCCTTGGGAGTCATTGAGAAAATAATTGCCTGTATTCTGTCAAGCTGACCGTCGTCTATATCGACGTTTTTAAGCTTGCTTCCGACGCCCGGCAGCATTGAAAGAATGTCCTTCATAGAGCCCATTTTCTTAACCTGCTGCATTTGGTCGAGCAAATCATTGAGGTCAAACTTGTTTTTGCGAATTTTAGCTTCAAGCTCCGCCGCCTTCTTCTCGTCAAGTGCCGTTTCAGCCTTTTCGATAAGAGAAAGCACGTCGCCCATGCCGAGTATTCTCGAAGCCATTCTGTCGGGATAGAAATAATCGAGCTCATCAAGCTTTTCGCCCATACCGACAAATTTAATCGGCTTACCCGTAACTGCTCTTGCCGAAAGAGCCGCACCGCCTCTTGTGTCGCCGTCCATCTTGGTAAGCACCATACCGTCAATGCCGAGTGCCTCATCAAAGGTACTTGCGACGGTAACTGCGTCCTGACCCGTCATTGCGTCAACGACAAGCAAAATCTCGTGAGGATGAACGGCAGCCTTAACGTTCTGCAATTCCTCCATAAGCTCACGGTCAATATGCAAGCGACCTGCGGTATCTATAATAACATAGTCATAGCCCTGATCCTTAGCGAGAGCCACAGCCTGCTTTGAAATCTCAACGGGATCGCCCTGTCCCTTTTCGAATACGGGAACTCCAACCTGCTCGCCGACAACCTGAAGCTGCTTAACAGCAGCCGGACGGTAAACGTCGCAGGCTACAAGCAACGGTCTGTGATTTTCCTTTTTAAGTTTGAGAGCAATCTTTGCACAGTGAGTTGTTTTACCTGAGCCCTGCAAGCCGCACATCATAACGATTGTAGGCGGATGAGAAGCATAGGCAAGCCTTGTCTGTGTACCGCCCATAAGGTCGGTAAGCTCTTCGTTTACAATTTTAATTACCATTTGGGCAGGAGTAAGGCTCTCCATAACCTGCGAGCCGATAGCTCTTTCGGTTACCCTTTGAGTAAAGTCCTTTGCTACCTTATAGTTAACGTCCGCCTCAAGCAAAGCAAGACGAACCTCACGCATAGCCTCTTTAACGTCCGATTCGTTAAGACTTCCCTTGCTGCGAAGCCGTCCGAATGCGGATTCGAGTTTATCCGATAAACTTTCAAATGCCATTTCAATACCTCTTATTCAACCACGGACAATGCCAGAGATTTTATTTTAACAACGGTTTCGTTGACCTCTCTTGACAGGTCGTGTTCGAGATTGTAAACATTTATCTTTTCGGCGCAGTCGATTATACCGTTCATACACTCCGTAATACGCTCAAACTTAGCCGCAAAGCCAAGCTTTTCTTCCATCTCGTAAAGCTGAGCCTCGGCACGCTTAATAGCATCCCTTACGCCTTGACGGGTAATACCCTCATTCTCGGCAATTTCGGAAAGCGAAAGGTCGTCATTATAGTAATAATTGAGAAAATCCCTCTGCTTTTCGGTAAGAACGTCGCCGTAAAAATCATATAAAATTGTTATTTCAACGTTATTAGCCATTAAAAATGCCCTCTTCCGAACGTATAATTCGCAACAACACCCTGTAAAGTCCATTTACTTTACAGGGTGCTATTATACTAAATAAATATCAATTTGTCAAGAGAAATTTATCTCCAATCGATAACCGCATCATGCGAGCCGCTGTTTAAGTCGTCATTTCCGACAACAACCTTCTTTGTCTGCTCCTCTGTCTTTTTTGCGGTTGTTTCAGGCTCGGTAGCAGGTGCGGGCGCAGCAGTCTCTGCTTCTGCCTTTTCCTTGTCCTTTGCCACCTGTGCGGCAGTCTTTGTAACAAGGTCCTCATACATCTCCGCATAGCCGTCCTTGTCTGTCGTTACGGGTATTTTTTCGCCGTTAACATTTGTAATAAACAAATCTCCGTTTTCGTCCGTCGAATACTCAACCTTATTATCGGTATTGGGTTTTTCCTTAAAATCCTCGTTCTTTTTACAAGCTGTCATAAGCGTTGCCATAGCAACAAGTGCAAGCGCAACGGCAATAATAGATTTCTTCATAGCATTTCCTCCAATATAAATCTAAGCTTATTTTAACACAAAAGCCGATATTTGCAAGAGTTATTTCAATTCTGCTATCGTAACGCCCTCTTCGCCCTCGCCGTAAATACCCGTGCGATAGGTTCTGATATTAGGATGCTTCCTCAAATGAGCTTGAACAGCCTTTCGAAGCGTTCCCGTGCCCTTGCCGTGAATTACGGTAAATTCATTGAGCCCCGAACGCAAAATGCTGTCAATAAAGCGGTCAAGCTCCATAATAGCCTCTTCCCTGTCCATACCTCTTAAATCAACGCTCGTCTTTGCGCTCTGAGTTTTAAGCTCGGTATCGGTCGTTCTGACAGTACGGCGTTTCGACTGCTCGGTGTTTTTCCTTTTCTCGCCTAAAAGCCTTAGCGTATCCTCGGGAACCTTTGTTTTGATTATGCCTGCCTGAACCTCAACATTTCCCTTTGAGTCTGCAACGCTGACAACCGTTCCGTCCGTGCCGAGAGTGGTTATGCGAACATTATCGCCAACCTTCAACGGTCTCGGAAGCTTATAATCGCCGTCATCATCGTCATAATAAGTCTCACTCGTCAAATCGTCGATAGCGTTAAGGTGCTGTTTCATGGCAGCCTTTGCCTTTCTTGCCATCTCGGCGGCGTTTTTCTCCTTAGCCTGCTGCTTGCGAAGCATATCAATTTCAAGCATAAGAGAATTTGCGGCACGCTTTGCATTTTCGACAATCCGTTTTGCCTCGTTCTGCGCTCTTTCAATTTCCTTATCGCTCTTTTTCTGCGCCTCGTCAAGCTTTTGCTGAACAGACTCCTTCATTTTGTCGATTTGAGCTTTAAGCTCCTCTGTTTTGCGACGCTCGTCCTCCATTTGAAGCCTTGTTTTTTCAAGGCTGTCAACAACGTCCTCAAAGCGTGTATTTTCCTCCGAAATAAGTGCCTGAGCCGCTTCGATTATTTCATCGTTAAGATTCAAATGCCGTGAAATCGCAAAAGCATTTGAGCGACCCGGTACGCCGATTAAAAGTTTATATGTAGGGCTCAACGTTTCAACGTCAAATTCACAGGAAGCGTTTTCGACCCTATCTGTTCTCAAAGCGTATTCTTTAAGCTCGGAATAGTGAGTTGTAGCGGCAATTTTTGCACCTTTTCTGCGAAGATATTCAAGCACCGAAACGGCAAGTGCCGCACCCTCAACGGGGTCTGTGCCTGCGCCGAGCTCATCTATCAAAATAAGCGACGATTCGTCGGCAATTTCGGTTATCGATACGATTTTTGTCATATGCGCAGAGAACGTGGAAAGCGACTGTTCAATACTCTGCTCCTCGCCGATGTCGCAAAGAATATTTTTGAAAATGCAAAGACGTGAATTGTCATTTGCCGGGATATAAAGTCCGCACTGTGCCATAAGCGTCAAAAGTCCGAGCGTTTTAATCGAAACCGTTTTACCGCCCGTGTTGGGACCTGTAATAACAAGCGAGTCAAAATCCTCTCCGAGCCTGATGTCAACGGGCACGACCTTTTGCGGATTGAGAAGCGGATGACGTGCTTTTTTCAATTCGATTATGCCCTCGTCATTGATTATCGGCTTTGTGGCTTTCATTTTATAGCCCAGCTGTGCCTTTGAGAAAATCAAATTGAGCTCGACCGCACTCTTATAGCTTAAAATTATGCTGTCCGCAAATTCAGAAGCCGCTACGGAAAGTTCCGATAAAATCCTGTCGATTTCATCCCTTTCCTTGCTCTGCAAGACCTTGATTTCATTGTTCGCCTCGACAACTGCGGCAGGCTCGATAAACACCGTAGCACCGCTTGAAGAGGTGTCGTGCACCATACCTGCAACCTGTGAGCGATGCTCACTTTTTACGGGAACGACAAATCTGCCGTTTCGCTGTGTTACGATAGCGTCCTGCAAGCTGTTTCGATAAACGGGAGAACGCAGCATTTTATCAAGCTGCTCTCTTATCCTTGACTCCTGCGCACGCATTTTTCTGCGTATGGTTTTAAGCTCCGACGAAGCGTTATCCGACATCTCGCTTTCGGAGATAATCGCATTGTTTATCATATCCTCAAGGAATTTGTTCGGATAAAGAGAGTTGAACAAATCGTCAAGCGCCGTGCTCATACCTGCCGACTTATCGTGCCAGGAAAGTATGCCTCTTATAACCCTGAGCACCTGTGAAATATCAAGTAATTCACGCATATTAAGCACGCCGCCTGCCTGCGCACGACGGAGTGAGTTGTCAATATTCATAAGACCGCCGAAGCCGGGTGCTCCGAATTTCGCAATTAAAATATGCGCCGCTTCGGTCTTTGAAAGTAAGCTTGAAGCCTCGAAAATATCGTATGACGGCGTAAGTGCCAACGCCTCCTCCCTTGCGTCCTCACAAGCGGTAAGGTCTGCAAGCTGAGAAAGTATTTTCGGTAATTCAAGTGAAATGTAATCCTTTTGCATTTATAAAGTCCTCATAGAATTGTAAAATTCAAGTGTTTTGAAATTTCTGTCCGATTTAACCCTTGTGTATATTTCCGTTATATATGAAAGCTCGGATAATTCGGAGTCAGTCATTTTGAAGCTGAAAAGCTTTTCAAGACTTGAGAAAACAATGTGCCGCATTGCCGTAACAATACGCAGCGGAAGCGGAAAAAGAGCGTTTCCCGAGGCACAGTTTTCACAATAGAGAAGTCCGTGTTCAACGTCAAAATACATTGTAGGCGTTTCAAACTCTCCGCACCTCTCACACGCAACAAGGCTCGGTGCATAGCCCGAAAGCGACATAAGCCTGAGCTCAACAATAGCCTTTAGCTGCTGTGCAGGCTTTTTGTCGTGAGCCAGCATATAAAGAGCGTTCAGCATAAGACGCAAATAATCGGTTGCCTGCTCGTCCTGCGGCGACAACTCACAAGCAAGTTCGGCAAAATACTGTGCGAGAGCAAGCTTTTCAATATCGCTTCTCAATTCAAAAAACATTTCGATACTCTGCGCCTCGTCAATTATGTAGCTGTCCTTTCCCGAATAAAAGGAAAGCTGCGAATAGCAGAATTGCCCCGTGGTGGAATGCTTTTTGCTTTTTATGCTCTTTGCGCCTCTGACAAAGGCTTTTATAATACCCATATCCTCCGTCAGCACCGTAACAAGCTTGTCCCGTTCACCGATATTCTGTTCTCTGAGGATAAGACCCTTTGTGTTGTACCTCATTTTTCGCTTCCTCGGTTTTCTCTTCCTGTTTTATAGCGTTATATTTTATATAATCGTCAATTTTTCCGCTTTTGTAAAAAACGTACCAAAAATCCTCGCTTTTCATAACAATACCGCCTTAAAAGATTTATATAATTAACTTAACCTTTTAAGACGGCTGTATTACTGTTAATCTAAACCAAAATTGTGAATAATTCCTTCTCTGTTTCGCCAATCCTCTTTTACCTTTACCCAGCATTGAAGATTTACCTTTATATCAAAGAAGCTTTCAATATCCTGACGTGCATAGGTGGATATTTTTTTGAGCATTTGACCGCCCTTGCCGATAATAATTCCCTTATGACTTTCACGCTCGCAATATATCGTCGCTTCGACATCCATAATACTGCCGTCATCACGCTCTCTCATTCTTTCGATTGCAACCGCTGTGCCGTGAGGAATTTCCTTATCCAAAAGACGAAGCATTTTTTCTCTGATAATTTCAGCGACAAGCACTCTTTCGGGCTGATCCGTCAAGGTGTCGTCGGGGAAAAAGTGTATGCTCTCGACCGACAATGCCTTTAGCTCGTCAAGCAAGGCGTCAAGTCCGTCGCCCGACTGTGCGCTGACGGGAACAATCGCTTTGAAATCATAGAGAGCCGACAGCTCGGCAAGCTTTTTCATAAGCTCGGTTTTGTCCTTGAGCATATCTATTTTATTGATTGCAAGCACAACCGTCATTTTTTCCGTTTTGAATTTTTTTATAAGCTCAAGCTCTGCCGTGTTGAGCTTTTCATCGTTTGCATCAACCACAAAAAGGCAGGAGTCAACACCCGATATGCTGTCGCTTACAGCCTGCACCATCTTTTCGCCGAGCTTGTTTTTCGGCTTATGAAAGCCTGGCGTGTCCGTAAATACAAGCTGAACATTGTCCTCTGTTGTCAAAACGCCCATTATTCTTGTTCTTGTAGTCTGCGGCTTTGACGAAACAATGGCTATTTTGCTGCCTATAAGTCTGTTAAGAATTGAAGATTTGCCGACATTTGCCTTGCCGACAATGGCGATAAACGCCGTTTTTGATGTATTGTTCATTTAATATTTCCTTTATTTTTTATCCTTTGAAGCCTTACCGAAGCCCTTGAATATAAACACCGTTGCAGGGATTATCGAAAGTATGAAAACAACAAACATAACGGGCTTTTCACGGTAATATAAAAGCATTTGCGAAAATGCTTCGGGCTGACCGAGTATCTCAATTCCCGTTGCCACCGCAAAAATCGCACATACAAGCACCGCACCTGCCGCCGTGTCCTTTGCTATCTTGCCGTTTTTTGTATATTCCTCACTCGCAAGGTCAACCGTCCGTTCAACCGCCGTGTTTATAAGCTCTGCCGCCACGACCGCCATATTCGCAAGGAAAATTACAGCTAATTGAGTTCTTGTAATTTCAAAGAAATCATAGACGAAAAGAAAAGAATACATATATATCATACATACAAAATGTATTCGCATATTTCTTTCGTATCTCAACGCCTCAAAAATCCCAGAAAAAGCATAGCCGAAGCTCTCTATAAGACTTTTCATCGCTTATTCCTCGTCGAGATAATAGCTTCCGTTTCTTTTAAGACCGAGCTGTGTGAGAACGCTCTCTTCCTTTTCACGCATATGAACAGCCTCAAGTCCGCCGTTCTCGTGATCATAACCCAAAAGATGCAAAAGTGAATGTACCGTCAAAAATGCAATTTCCCTCTGAAGCGGATGACCGTATTCCTCAGCCTGAGCAAAAGCCTTTTCAATGGAAATGACTATATCGCCGAGCATCTTTGCGCCTGTGTCGTGGTTTATGTCGTAAACTCCGTTTTCGCCGAGCGGGAATGAAAGAACGTCTGTCTCCCTGTCTATGTTTCTATGTTCAAGATTGAGCTTATGAATTTGCTCGTTATTAACAAAAGTTACGCTGATTTCAGCCGAGCCTTCAAAATTTTCCTGTCTGAGCACGGCATTACAGCAACGGCGCACAAGCATACGCACACCCGTCGGTATTTTAATATCCTTTTGTTCGTTTGAAATAATTACTTTAATCTTATCCGTCATTTTCTCTTCTCCTCACTTTTTTCATAAGCCTTGATTATATCCTGTACCAATTTATGCCTTACGACATCCTTTTCGGTAAATTCATTGATTGCAATACCGGGAATATTTTTCAAAATCCGCATTGCCTGTGTAAGTCCCGATTTTTTGCCGTCGGGCAGGTCAATCTGCGTTATGTCGCCCGTAACAACCATCTTTGAATTAAAGCCGAGACGGGTTAAAAACATTTTCATCTGCTCTTTAGTCGTATTCTGCGCCTCGTCAAGAATTATAAAGCTGTCGTCAAGCGTTCTGCCTCGCATATACGCAAGCGGCGCAACCTCAATGCTTCCCCTCTCCTGATATTTCTGAAAAGACTCTGCGCCGAGCATATCAAAAAGAGCGTCATACAAGGGACGTAAATACGGGTCAACCTTTTGCTGTAAATCGCCCGGAAGGAAGCCAAGCTTTTCCCCTGCCTCAACAGCAGGTCTTGTAAGAATTATTCTGTTTACCTCTTTCGCACGAAAAGCCGTAACAGCCATCGCAACCGCAAGATAAGTCTTTCCCGTGCCGGCAGGTCCTGCTCCGAGAACAATCGTGTTGTTTCTTATCGCCTCGATATATTTTTTCTGACCGAGTGTTTTTGGCTTTACGGGCTTACCTTTTGAGGTAACGCAAACGCAATCGCCCGTCATCTCGGAAAGCTTTTCCTCGGAGTCGTCCTTTACAAGCGATATAACATAGCGGACATTTTGGTCCGAAAGCGACTCGCCCTTATTTATAAGCATAAGAAGTCCTTTAACGGCTCTTGACGCCTTATCGACGTTTTCCGCTTCGCCCGTGATTTTAAGCTCCGAGCCTCTGTTTATAACGCTTACGCCGAACTCCTTTTCAATAAGCTTGATATTCTCGTCAAAGCTGCCGAAAAGGCTGACGGCCTGCTCCATTCTGTCAAC
>ERZ1026868.955-NODE-955-length-16049-cov-3.743341_pt1 | contig 16049 bp, 22 predicted proteins | sample MGYA00380164_ERZ1026868 | MGnify/ENA primary metagenome ERZ1026868 (study PRJEB33269, sample SAMEA4719800) | human gut metagenome | biome: human-associated habitat; feature: organic feature; material: feces | place: Cameroon | collected 2013-10 ... | reverse complement strand
GCCCGCCGCGTCCTGGACGACAGGCGCGAACTTTCCCGCTGCGGCAGCGGCCGTATCGAAGATGCCCGCGAGCATCGAGCCCGCCTCCTGCGCAACGGGAAGCAAGCCCTGTGCGGCGTTGCAGACCGTATCGAAGATCTCGCTTGCACGGCTGCCAGCCGGGACAACCGCATCAAAAGCCGCCTTCAGGGCCGTTATCGGGTTGCCCGTATCGTTTAGCGCCTGCGTGAAGGCGTTGATGCCCGCCACGACCTGGCCGCTCACCTGCTCGCAAAGAGCGCTGAACACGGATATCAGCGGGTCAAGGCGCGCGCTCACCGCGTTGATGGCGGGTATGGTCGCCTGGAAAACCGATTTCAAGCCCTTCAGCGCAGGGTCCGCGAACTTCGCCGAGACGCGCGAAAGCGCTGCCTGCACGTTGGCCATGGCCCCGCTGAACGTATCGTTCGCGCCGTAGGCGGCAGTGCCGAACGTGGCGTACATGGCGTCGCTGAAGGTCTGGAAGTCGATTTGCCCCTTGGTGACCATGGCGCGCACATCGGCCTGCGACTTGCCCAGGTACGAGCTCAGGGCGGAAAGGGCGTTCACGCCCATGTCCGACATCTGCAGGAGCTCGTCGCCCGAGAGCTTGCCGTTCGCGGCAACCTTGGCGAAGATGCCGCCCACGCGCTCCAGCTCCACGCCGCCCATGGCGGCAACGCCGGTTGCGGCTTGCAGCGACCTGGTCATCTGGTCGCCCGCGGCAACGCCCGCCGCGCCCATGTTGGCTGCGGCGGTCGCGGCGGCGGCAAGGCCGAACGCCGTTCCGCTCACCGCCGTGTTGCAAGATGCCATGACGCTTTCCACGTCCATGCCCATGCCCTTGAGCTTGAACTGCGCCTGCTCGATGTTCAGCGCGCGGTCTATGCCGCCCTTCATGAACGCGCCGGTGGCAACCGCGCCCACGATGCCGAACGCCTTGGTGGCGACGTTGACGACGCCCATAAGCTTCGAGGTGACGGACGAGAGGAACTTGCCGCCGCTCTCGCTGCCAGCCTGCTCGAAGCCCTTGGCGGCGGTCTTGCCGAAGGCGGCGGATGCGGCGGTGCCCGCGCCCTGGAACTCCTTGCTGACCGCCGCCCCGAAGCCCTTCATTGAGGGCAGCACCGTTACGTACGCGGTACCGACGTTTGCCGTCATAGGCTCCAAGCCCCCTTATTCGGTTGTCATCCCAAGCACTCTGTCTATCGCCTTGCGCCGTGCCAGCGCAGCATCGGCCCTCTGGCGGTTGCGCTGGCGCTCGCCGGGGGTCTGAATCGGTTTGGGCGCGTTGCGCCCTCGGGTTCCGTCCTTGGTTCGCGCCCATTGCAGCCAGCGGGCGCTGAACTCTATCGAATGGAGCAGGTAGTCGGTGGGGCTCCACTCAAGCGACGCGTCCAGCCGCCTTGCCGTTCGCGACTCCCTGGGCAAGCCCTCCCACAGCACCGACCAGCGCAGCATGTCGAAATCCAGCCCTTCCGCATCTTCCGGAAGCGGGAGGTCGATTCCGTAGAACTGCCTGAAGTCGCATATGAGGTCCACGGGGTTCGCCAGCCAGTCGGCGGCGAAGGCGGTTAGTTTTTTCCCAGCTGCTCGCCGATCTTCTCGAACAGCGCGCCGAAAGCCTCGGCGGAAGCGCCGTACTCCGACACCGTGCCGTCGGCCTCGGGGATGCGGTCGAGCGCATCGTCCAGCCCGCCGCACAGGATCATGTCCATTGCCTCGAACGCGCCTTTCAGGTCCTCTTCCATCAGCGCCATCTTCTTCTGCACCTTCATGGAGCGGAACGCGGCCTTGCTTACCTTGAAGCGCTCCCCTCGGAACTCGATTTCCACGGTCGGCTTGGTGATAACGGTCATTTCTTTTCCTTTCGTAGGCTCGTAGGCTCTCGCGGGCACGGCCCGCCCATGGCCATGCCGCCGCCTACTGAAGCGGCATGGCCATGGGCGAACGGCCCTGAAGAAAGGGAAAGCCCCGCAGCACGCGGCCGCAGGGCCTTCCTCGCGCGGCTTTAGGCCGCGGCGTTCGTCTCGGTGGACTCGATGTAGTCGTAGCAGGTGTTGCCCTGCTCGTCGGTGAGGTACTTGATGGTGAGCGGGCGCTGGCACAGCTCGGAGCTGACAACGTTCAAGTCGTCCAATTCGGACGACTTGCCCAGCGGCACCACCTTTCGCCAGCGGCGGCTGTTCTTAAGCGCGAGCTCCAGAACGTAGCTGAACGTGGAGTGCGAGTTCGCGTTGTGCTTCACGGCGATGAGTCCGTTCTCGTCCGTGACGTTCTCTTCGCCGTACTGGACCTTCAGCGTGCCCGCCTTGATCTCGGCAAGCGTGACCTGCGCGGATTCCACACGGTTGGAGTTGGTGGAGTCCATCAGGTCGCCGTTCATGTCAACGATGTCGCTGGTGTCCTCGTCAACGGTCTCAACGTAGCCGTCTTCCGAGATGAAGCCCAGCACCTTGAACGCAGGGTCGAGCTCCGCCTTGATATCGGTTGGCAGGGCGGTGCCCACGGGAGCCACGAAGATGTAGCCGCCGTCTACGCCCTTGCCCGCCGATACGTTCTCTTGGTTGTTCGTCGTCGCAACGCTGTTCTTCGCCATGCGCTGCCTTCCTTTCTACTCGCAAACCGTAAGCTCTACCTGAACCACGTAGCGCGAACGGTTCGTGTCCGGTTCGTTCATGCGGTACCAATTGGCAACCGCCGGGGCGAAGATGCACGGCTCGGAGCAGAGCCCTGGCACCGCGCCCATGACCCTTTCCGCAAGGGCCTTCGCCCGCTTTCGGCTGTTCGGCGGCGCTAAGCAGTCGATGTCAAGCGCCACGCGGTCGGTGAACCCGCCCGTTGCCCGCGTTGCCTCAACGGTGATGAACTCGTCTGGCGCTTCCTTTGGAGCCTCCAGGTACGCGGGCACGCCAAGCGCTGCTTTCAGCGCGCGTGCCGCAACCGCTTCGATGTCCATTGCCTTACGCCCCCTTCGCGCTTCCCAGAGCCTTGGTGAGGCTCTTCCTCTTCGCCTGGGTGTAGCGCGCCTGGTCGGTCTTGGTGCGAACCACCTTGCCTGGCGCAAGCTTGCCCTGGAAGTCCTTCACCTCGTGGCCGGGCAGGGAGTAGCCGCCTTCCGAGAGCGCCGCATCCGCCGCCTTTTTGGTTGATTCGGCGGAATCCGACACCATGCGCTGCACGCCAGGCATGGACGCAACGGCGGCGTAGCCGTCCCTGTCCCACTGGAACCTCCCGAAATCCGCCTTTATGCCCACCTGGAACCTAGCCATAGGCGCGGGTCACCTCCACGGCGCGGTTGTACCTGCCAGGGGTGTTCGCATCGGAATAGGGCTTCGGGTCGCCCACCACGGCGAACTCCTCGCCGCGCACCAGCACATGGGCGCGGTAAAGGGATTCCGTGTAGCCCTTGGGAAAATGCAGCGTGTAGGCAACCGAAACGCCGTTCGGGCGCGAAGCGGCCAAATCGGCGGTTGCCCCCGGAGCAACCACGCACATAACGGTTTCGGCTGTCTCTGTTTCGCCGTTGGGCTCGCCAAGGTCGTCCATGGCAAGGGCGCGGCGAACCACGGTTACCTCTTCGGGCTTTATCAACTCCATTGCTAGCCCCTGTCCTGCCAGGTTGCCGCCTGAATGCTGCGCATTCGCCCGCCCGCAAGGCCCAAGCGCCTCTTGTCCGCGGCGCTCAGGTACATGTCTCCCGTTGGGTTCGCGAACGTCAGCGACGCGCTGTAAACGCCCGTACCCTGGCTGTACTGGCTCGCGCCGTAAAGGTCTTCGGGCGTTGCCAGCATGCGGGCAACCATGCCGCAGCACACGGCGGCGGCGTTTCGGTCGAAGACGGGGTGCGCGCCCTGCTCCCAAGCGCAGCCGTAACGCCTCTCGTACTCTGCCGCCAGGAACCCCGATGCGTCCGAGAGCAGCGTTGAAACGCGTTTCTCGTCCGCATCGGCACCGTAGCGGCTGGAGTAGTCGGCGTAAGAGGCGAAAGCGGTTTCTTCCATGCCGACACCTCCTAACGGCCTTGGGTTATTTCGCGGCTGCCTTCGCAGTCTTGCGTGCCGGTGCCTTCTTCGCGGCTGCCGCCTGGGTTACAGGAGCTTCGTCTGCCGCTGCCGCCTGTGCTACAGGAGCCTCGTCTGCCGCTGCCGCCTGCACAACGGGCGTTGCCGCTGCTGCGGGCTCCAGCTCGTCCACGACGGCAACGGGAATCGTCTGGCTGGCAGTACCGCCATTGATGGTGCCCTTGAAGATGTAGTTGGTCTCCTCGGCAAGGAACGTGGTGCCCGTCATCACGTGGGTCTCGGCGCTTGCTCGGTTGTATGCGGGCGTGTGGTGCACGCCGATGCAGCCGTTGTCGGAGACCTCGTAGGCAAGCCCCGCGTTGCCCAGGGAGCTGAAGTCCAGGGTGTACAGGTGCAGGTTCTCCTTGGGCGTTGCGTACACGGTGCCCCGGGGAACCTTGGAGGTGAACACGGTGGTGCCGGTCAGGCCCAGGAAACCCTCCATGTAGGTCATGCCGAACGCGGTCTGAGCGCCGGTGATCTCGTGGGAACCGAGCCAAACGCCGCGGTCGAGCGAGTTCACGAAGTACACCTTGCCGTCTGTGGAGTCGTCGTTGTCTTCCAGAGCAACGTCCAATGCCGCATCGACGTTGGCAAGCGTGGATTGGAGGTCGGTGCCCTCGGCGGTGCCCGTGCCGTTCTTCAGGTACTCGTAGAAGCCTTTGAGGATATCGGCGCGAACGTCCTTGCGCATCTTGTTGTCGGTGCGCACCACGGCGTGCTCGTAGCCGCTCTTCAAGATGGCCTTGGCGGTGGTCAGCTTGCGGTAGGTCTTGGGCACCATCTCGCCGATGGGGATGGGATCTTCCTTGTACTGGGAAAGCGGGATTTCCTCGCCCTCCTCTGCCTGGGAGGCGTTGAGGGAGCCCGTTACCTTGTACTGCTTGAGCGTCACGCCCGCCTTCAGCACTTCCACATCCACGATGCCGAAGATGTCCTTAAGCTGGTTGACGTCCTGATCGAAGTGGGTCACGAACTCCTGGTCGAGCGCGAAGCTCATCTGCTCGGTGGTTACCGCCCCTGTTGGTGCTGGCATATGCGTTTCTCCTTCTGGTTAGTTCTTGTTCTTGAAAAGCTCGGGATGCATGGCTATCTGGCGCAGGCGCTCCTTGGTGTCCTTGATGCCCATGATCGATTTCTTGGTGGGCTTCGGGGTGCCGTTGTCGAGCTTGCCCGCCTCGGCTGCCGCAGGTGCGCCGCCCTTTGGCTTCATCACCGCCGCGATGGCGTTTGCCTGCTCGGTTAGGGCTTCCACATCCTCGCCGGAAAGCGTGGCCACGATGGCCTCGGGAACGCCCGCCGCCTTCGCGGCTTCCTTCACGGCCTTGGCGCGCTTGGCGCTTGCCTTCAGCGCCGCGTTCTCGCTTTCCAATGCAGCCAAGCGTTCCTCAATGCTCTTCTGCTTAGTCTGGGAATCGCGATACGCCTTAGCATCCGTCAGGTTGGCCTTGGCCTTCTTCTCCCACTCGCGGGAGTGCTTCACCGCCTCGCGGTACTTGGCTTCCCAATCCTCTCCCTGTGCGCCGCCCTCGCCGTTCGGCTCGGTTGGTTCCTTGGGATCGGTAGGCTCCTGGGGTTCCTTGGGCTCGGTTTCCTGTGCCATTGCATCCTCTCTTCCTGGCCGTGCGGCCTTCGTTTCGACCCATGCGGGTCATATCTTCCGCATGAAAAAAGCAGCCCATGCGGACTGCTTGAATCAACCTTTGTATGGCGGGCAGGGCGGGGTTCGAACCCGCGGTGCCTTCAGGGCACACCTGGTTAGCAACCAGGCGCGTTCATCCTCTCCGCCACCTGCCCATGCTCTATGCTTGTGGAAGGGCGCTAAAGCCCTATCTGCTGCTGTATCATCTGCCACGCAATCGCCTGGCACGTCTGCTTCACCACGGAAAGGGACGTTTCCCCTACCGATTTGGCGATAACGCTTTTCGCTTTGTCCCAAACCTTAGGCGAGCGGATAGCGTCCAGGTAGTCGAATCCCTGCCAGGTAACGCGGTGAACCTCGATTGAAAGCGGGCGGGTACGGAAACCGTCATAGGTGACGCTGCCCACGATGAGCCCATGCTCCGCCATAAGCTGAACATGGAAAGCAAGCTTATCCGCGTCATCGTCAAGCGCTGCAAGCTTTACCTCATCGATTCTGCCGGGCGCATCTTCCGACATAAGAAGAATCTTGCGCACAAGGTCTAAATCGCGTTTCATGTTTCCTCCCGCTGGTTTGGTACAATTAAGCACACGAGGTGAAAATCTCCCGCTGACCTTTTACAGGGGGGGCTAGTTTCACCTCGTGATTTTTATTGTCTCACCGCTCTTCGTTACGAGCATCACTTCATCAAAGACCCATTGAGCGCCAGCATCCTTGCCGGTTTTGACCTTGTACGTGTACCCGATGAATTTCTTTACGCGCTCTACGGCGTAAGCATCAGACTCGTACCTTCCACCCTCTGGCGTATTGGCAAGGTCGATAACAACCTTTCGGGTTTGCCCTGCCGCTTCCTCCAGTTGATGATACAAGGTCTGCGTTCCGTTCCCTTTTGGGTTCTTTATGTCCCACGGAACCCTGCTTTCCCCACTCAAGATGAATAAATCCGAGGTCTTTAGCATCTCCAGGTCGCGGGTCGGCCGAAAAACGCACCTGAACCCCAAAGCGGCCAATCTGTCCACTGTGGCGATTTCCTCGCTGTTCGGCCTTGCGCCTTCCATGATTTTATATTCGGGCACCTTGCCCGTGTAGAGCCAGCGCCAGTCGCGGGTTCTCACCTCTTGCAGCACGGCGCGGCGAAGCTCTTCCGAGCCGAGCGCCCTTTTCGCATCAATGCCCACGGTATCCGCGCATTGGCTCCAGCGGTCGTACATCTGCGAAGGGGAGTACCCCTCTACCTGGGCATCGGGCGGCAAGTCGCCGAAGCCGGGCACAACGATGCAATCGCAGTTCCGGTGGTACCCGTCGCCCGTGCGGTGGTTTTTGCTTGCGCTTCCCTTCGAGCGGTACACGAACCCGCGCGAGCTGAGCATGAAGCAGAACGCGCACGTTTCCGTGCCTGAGGGCACGCGGGCGTATCGTATCCCGTTCCGCTCGCAGTTGCGCACCATGTTCTCGAACGCGCTGCGTTTCACGTAGTAGCCCGTCAAGTCCGATACGCTGCGGTCGAACTCTTCCGCCTTGCCCGAGGCAAGCGAGCCAGCGAAGTAGCGCACCTTGCGCTCAATCTCGGCATCGTCTATGACGCTTTGCACGGTAGAACCAGCAGCGTATCCGTGTTCGGCGGCCAGCTGGTCGAAAAGGGCTCCCGCCAAGGCGGCCGCCTGGTCGCCGTAGATGCTCAGGCTCTCGCGGATACCCTCGATGGCCGCATCCCGAACCTCGGCTACCCCGACATCGGGGAACATGGCGCGCATCGCCGCTAAATACGCCAAAGCATAAGATGAAGCCTTGCCCGCCTGTGTTTCGAGCTCGGCGCGGAACGCGTCAAGCAGTGCTTGGGATACCGCCATCTGCTGCCGCCTGGCCTTCCTGCTGCTGCACCGCCGCGAGCGCCGCGCTCTGGGCGGCTATGCGGGCGCGTGCCTTGCGAATCTGCGAGTCTATTTCCTGCACCTCGTCATCGTCGAAGCCGTTGAGCCGCCAGAATGCCCGCGTTTCCGCGAACCCCTCGCAAACGCTTGCGAGCTTGATGCTCGAATCTGTCTGCTGCGCCAAAGTGGGCATGGATGGGTTCAGGAAGTGTGCGGAGACATCGAACGTGCGCTCTGCCGTGTCATAGTCGCTGCCGTACTCGGTGGCAAGCGCCGCCGTGCACGCGCGCCGTAAAGCACCCTTCGCCTGCTTGATGAACGACTTGCATTTGAGAATCAGGGGCTCGTTCTCGGCGTATATCGCCTCGGCGCTGCTGGGGTTGTCGGACATGATCCCGAACTGCCCAACATGGATTCCCGTTGCCGCGCTCATGCGCTTGCACAGGTTGTTGAAGTGCTCGGAAAGCGGCTGCATGCTGGGCTGCGTGAGCTGCCCGAACTGCGGCGTTCCGCCGTCCGAGTTCATCTCCACTTCCAAAATCGAGCCTATGAACGCGTCCCAACGGGAAACGCCCTCGAAGCTCTCGCCATCGGTGCCAAGCAGGTATTTCTGCGTTGAAGCGGCGAAGGCAGAGGCGATTTCCTCGTTCACGTTGGCGCGTATCGCGCAGTCTATGAGCCACCTCACCTCGGGCGTGATGCGCGAGGTGCCGAACGGCCTGTCGTCATCGGGGTTGTACGGCATAACGAACATGGGCACCACGCCCAAGCCGTGCGGCACGTACTCGGCGAACCAGTAGCCCGGGCGCTGCTCGCGCAGGCGGATAAGGCAATCGGGAAGCATGACGTCAACCCAATCGGGGTGGTTCGTCTTCACGCCGTTCTCGCGCTTGAAGCGCACCACGAACATACCGGCGTCCAAGCGCTCTGACACATCGTTCCAAAGCCCCGTTGCCAGTGTGGGCGGGTACGCGGATATGCGGGCGTGGCCTTCCTCGTCGGCGGTCACGACCCACATGCTGAAGCAGTACTTAAGCGCGCTGTTCAAGGCTTTCCCTACTCGGACATCAAGCGAGTTGCGGCGCACCATGGCGCGCAGGTCGGAGTCGTACCGCTCGTCCTCCACACTGAAGCCGTCGAAAGCCAGGTGGTCGCGCATCACCTCCACGCACTTGTAGCCCCATCCGCACGCAACCTCCAGGTTCTTGAGCGAATCGGGAACCGATATCCCCAAGTCCTTCAGCATGGAGCGCGACTCGTAGTAGCTGTTGCGAAGCACGTTGCCTGCGTAATGGGTCTGCCAGTTGTTCAGCAGTCCGCGCACGGTTTCGCGGTCTTCCTCGCGCAGCCCGTCGGCAGCGGCCACCTGGTAGGGTACAGATACTGTCATACGTGCACCTTCGCCTTTCTCTTAGGGTCGCGCCGTGTGTTCTTAGCGCCCCACAGGGCAAGCGCCCCCGACTCGATGGGCGCCGAAAGCGATTCCAGGCCGTCGCCGAAGCCGAAGGCCCCGTTTCGACCTATCACGCGCTTAACGGATTTCAGGGCGGAATCATCCATGGCGGGGCTGGCTATGTGCTCCAAAGCCTCGCCGTTCACCGCATCAAGAAAGCCCGATGCGGCGGCGATCGCGTTCGAGGTGGTGCACTCCACCACCGCCTTGCGCGGGAATCCACCGTCCCGAAGCTGCTGCATGAGCGCCTGTGCGCCCGCGCGGCCGTCTATGACGCAAACCGCGCACTTGCTCTTTCGCTCCATCAGCCATTCGGTGAGGAACCCGACACCGCGCCCGGTGCTGTAAATGTCCACCAACTCAACGAAGGGCTTGCCCTCGGCTGGCAGTATCGCGGCGGAGACGGCAACCGTCTTGCCGTCGGGCGTGAACTTCACGCCGTAGGCAAGCTTTCCCCCGGTCGGGGCATCATCGTCCTTGATGCAGCATTTCGCCCATTTCTTCGCATCGATTATCAGGTTCTGCTCCAGAACGTCCGACTTCCACCAGCCCAGGCGCTCGCACGCGAAGGACTCCAAGTCAGCGGTTCCGAACTCCGATTCCGTGTATTCCTCGTCAAGCGTGTAGCCCATGGAGGGGTTCGCCGCGTAAACGTCATCGAGCACATCGGCGAAAGTCGCGCCCTGCTTCGGGGCGCTCTCCACGCTCCACTCGTGCCAGCAAAGGCGCTTGCCGCCGCCGTCCAGCGCGTTCTTGCGCGTGCGGCGGAAGACGGTGCCGGGGCTGGCGATATCGGGCGGCGTGCCCGTGTATATCATCTGGCGGTAGCCCGTTGCGGATGCTGCCAGCGTGTACATGATTGCGCTCAGCTGGTCGTCCGTGAGGTCTTGCGCCTCGTCGAACACGACAACCTGGATATCGTCGAAGCCGCGGGCACCCGCACGGCTGCGGGCGGAGAACTCAATCACCCCGCCGTTCTTCAGCTGTATGGATTCCTCGCCGTTGGTGTAGCGGATTTTCTCCACCGCGCGCATGACGTCGCGGTGCTTCTTGTCGGTGAAGTAGCGCACCAGGCGTTGGAACGACTTCTTGGCGGTCTTCACGCGGTGGGCAGTATGCAGGATGTGCGCACCGCAGATAGCCAGCTGGTAGAACTCGAAAGCCTCCAATATGGCGTTCTTGCCGTTCTGGCGCGGCACCGAAAGGCCGCAGGTCACGAAAGAGGGCGTATCCCTCGAATCACGGGAACACCACACATCCAGGATATCGGCTTGCCAGGGGAACAGCGTCATTCCCATGTTCGCCATGAGGTTGGCGGCATCGGTGCCGTCCGATTCGCATACCTCGCCGCGCTCGACCCTAACCCGTGGCTCTTGCGCGCCTTTGCGCACGCCCGCCCTGGAACACGGTGAGGACGCTTGCTTGCTGTTGTTGGCTATCTGCCTCACCCTCCTCATGCGAGTCGGTTATTCCAAGCTGCTTGTTAAGGGCGCGTATTTCGGCGCTTGCCTTCTTCAGCGTGCCGATTTGCGGGAACTCCTTCAAATCGCCCATCTCGTTCCCGTAGGCGGTCTGCTCGCCGAACCTGTCCAGCTCGTCGGTGGCAAGTTCCACGATCTTGTGCCACTGGCAAAGCAGGGCAAGCGCCGGAACGTCCGAGCGGCTGAAGTTCCGCCCCTCGGTCAGCTCGTCCCATTTCGCGCTCTTCATGGGGTCGTTGGCAACAGACCCCGGCTTATCAAGGGGCAAAGCGACACCGCCTCCTTAGGAACAGGGCATAAAGAAAGCGCCCCGCAGGACGCAGTTCATTGCGAATTCGATTGTTTGTTTTGGTTATAGGTACCTGGTGGCTTCCACGGCAACCTTCAGCGCCGTTTCGAAAGCCGCGCCCAGGAATTCCCGTGCCTTGCGCGCGCCAGGGTTTTCCTCAAGGTAGGCAACACCGGCAGAAGTGATTTGCAGATTGCCGTAGAGCGTTTCCTTGAGCGTCTTCACCTCAACAGGCGTAACAAATTCGTTTCTAACAAGGTCGTTCACCACAGCCCGCCAGAAAACAGGGTTGAGCTTCGTCACTTCCTGCGCCTTGGCACCGTTGGGCTCAACGCCCTCACGGATGCATTCGTAAAGGTAGGAAAGCGCCTTGTACTTCCCAATCTCGAATTCGTTAACGCTCATAAATCGAACTTGATTTCACGAATGCCCGCAAACTCCTTGAGTTCACGCTCCATCTCGGCCTGTTTTGCGTTGTACTCCTTGGCGCAATTCGGGCAAAGATGGTGCGAACCCTCAATCTGCGCCCAACCAGAAATAGGAGTGCCGCTTGTTGAAACCGGAGTGAACGTCAACGGCATCAGAAAATCCGGGTCAAGGTCCACCCTGACCCCGCACCTATCGCAAAATAGAGCGGCTTTTGCTATATAGCTCATTCGTCTTCCTCTCCTACAGCATCTTCGGCGTTCGGGTCGATTTGCCCTAGAAGCTCTCCGAAAAAACTTAGTTCGGTAGGCTCATAGATGAGGCTCGACCCATCTTCGAGTACATAAAGCCCAGTAGGAAGATACTTGCCATTCGGAAAAACAAGGAACTTGCCCTTATACTCAACCTCGCTCGGCAAATAGGGCGTTCCAAAATCATCGGTTTTAAACTCGTATTCACGGTCAATATCGTATTCCACGAGAAGCACGCCCTTTCATCACCAATAAGTGCCCGTTCTCTGGGTAACCAGCTTCTTGCTGTGTTTCGCCTGTTTATCGTAAGAAATATTGATACCTATTTTACTGAATTCTTTTGCGTAGGCATCATTAACGGCTTTCCACATGGCCTTTTCACTTCTGTACTTCTTACCCTTCAAAGATGCATCTGCTTTGTTGGCTGCACGGGTTATCTGCCCCTTGGTCACAGACTTGGTCACACGAGCAGAATACGTCCCCTCGTTAGAGGTCGCGATCATTCGATTCACTTTGCCGTTTGAGCGGGCGTATGCATTGGTAATGTAAACCAAATCGTCGTAGGAAAGTGGGCCACCATATTTTCGGCCATCCGATCCGCCGTGCGGGTGATTATGAATAACGGCGGAAACGCCTTTTTGCTTCGCAACGTAAGAAAGGTCGGCAACTCTCGTCGAGCCTTCTTCTCTGGTTGAGCCGAGAGCATGAACGTAGCCACTGTCATCAATGTACGCAGAGTGCTCGTACTTCGAATCCATTAGCTGTTCGCGGAAACGGGCAACGGCCGCTTCAGGGTTCGTCCCTCCGGCAACGCCTTGATTCAAGGACGCGACAGCAAATGCCTGGAGCGGCTTGCTTCTTCCGCCGCCCCTGCTGCCTGAATAAGAATAAGCACCGCGACCGCCCATCAGCAAACCTTCTTCCCGCGCTTTATGTGCGCCTTGTACCTGACAACCTCGGCATCGCCGAAATCGAACTTCACATCAGCGCCGTACAACAGCACGCGTTTAGGGCGTATCCGCCTAAGGGCCTCGGCCATGCCGTTCTTCCAGAACGAAACGGATTCCTCGCTTTCCAGAACGCCCACGGTAGAGGTGGCTACCGTGCCGTGCTTGGGTATGCCCTCGAAGCAGAACGAATACGATTCCTCGCCCGCCCAGGTAAGAGTCGGCACCACTTTCAAACCCGCATCTTGCAGAATCTTTCCTATGCACATCTGCCGGTAGTGGTTCCACGCCATCATCGGCTTGGGCATGTCAAGGTAAAGCGAGAAGTCGGGCGTGAGCACGCAGTCGAACCCGCCAAGCGCATCCAGGTAAGCCTTGGGGCGCTGCCATATGCGCTCGAATTGGTAATCGTCCTTGAAGAAGTGGCACGCCGCGCCCTTCTTGTCCTCTTCGCCCGTGCTCTTCGCGTAGTTGAACGGCACGAAGGCTTCAGGTGCGACCATCACAGGGCGCAGCTTCGGGAATCCCCTTGCGTTGCAGTCGGAGCGATTCACCAGATCCAGGTTGTAGGCTTTATCGGTGCGCATCGCCTCGTACCCAAGCGGCAGCTTCTTGCTCTTGAAGTCGATACCGAACTTGGACATGTCGAAATCCTTGAGCGTGCGTATCTCCTCGCGCAGCATCGACTTGTTGTAGGTGGCTATATCGCCCGTTTTGTTGTCCGCTATGCGGAAAGCCTTTACCTGCTCTGGCGTGAGGTCGTCGCAGTACTCAACCTTGGAATCGGGTATCTCTTCCCAACCAAGGCGCTTGCACGCTTCGACACGGGTGTGTCCGAAGACGATCACCGGGTTATCGGGAGACTCAAGCCCGATGGTGCCGCGAAGCCCGAACTGCTTGATGGACTCCATCACGGCGGGAATCGCCTTCTCGTTGTTGCGGGCGTTGCGCTCGTACGGGCGGATATCGGATAGCTTCAAGGCTCAAAAACAACCTTTCCGAAGGCTTCCCCTGGGCAAAATTTCTGATTCGGGGGTATTTTCCGACTATGCCCCCGGGCGTCGGGGCACCCCAGGGGGAGGGGGATACCCCACCTCTTCGTTTGTCGAGTTCAGATCGCTATATTCCATAGCAAAGACAGATAGAAGGAAATGCCGCACCAAGGCAGCCTCTCACCATTGCCGCGAATGCGCGATGGGCGCGGCCTTGGCAGCGTCCAGCCCCGCGTCCGTTGCCATACGGTTCCCCTTGCGCTGGTTGCACCTGCGGTGCGCGGGCGCGACGTTGGAAGGGTCGCACGCAGCGGCCTTGCGCTGCTCGTAAGGCAGGCGGGACACGGGCACCAACTCGTCAAGCTCGTAGCTCATGGGGTGCCCCGCCGGCAGGCCGTAGTCTATGGGCAGCCCGCATATATGACACGGCAAGCCTTGGCGCTTTATGCTCTGTCTCAGCTTGTCCCTGGCATAAGATCGGCGAACGTTGCGCGTCATGGCTGGCAAGCCTTGGGCTCATGGCCATGCGGCTGCTCGGCGCGCGGGACGCGTATGCTTCGCTTGGCATCGGCAACCTTGCGCCGTGCCATGTCTGCCCTGCATTGCCGGCAGAATCCGCCGATTGTATCGCGGTTGCAACCGCACGCTAGGCAGTAGGCCATACGAAGCGACCTCCATAGGCTCGGTAAACGGCGATTGCGTGAAGCATCGCATGCGCAAAAGCGGTTTCATGCCTCGACGCAGCGCGCGCCATGTATTCGATTGTCATAAGGTTTTCTTTCCCGAGAACGAAGAAACCCGCTTCGGCGCTTGCCTTGGCGGGTTTCCTTGTCTTTTTTTTGACGCATACCGTTATAGCGCTTTTTCGTTGCCGAAAATTGCCGAATGTTGCCGAAAATTGCCGATTTTTGCCGAAAAATGCCAAGTTTCTTTTGTCGATTGGCTCATTCGCTTGGAATAGATTAAAAAGAAGCGCGTTTCTTTCGTCTATATCGCTGGAACGCGCGGAATTCGGAACTCGTTCGGCAAGGTGTCGTAAAGCTGGATAAGGGCGGGCTCCTTCGAGTACTGGCACCAGGTTATGCCCTTGCCCATGGCACACGTGATTTCCGCCCATTGCTCGCCGTTGATGTATCGGCGTTCCAAAAGTTCCGAGTATTCGGGGCTTTCCATTGCGTAAAGGCACTTGTACGCCTGGGATACAGCTTCTTCCCATTCCGCAGAGGCAGCGGAAATGGCATCGTCTATAACGCTCAGCTTCGCAACCGCATCGGGCAGCGCGTCGCCGTAGGCGTTGGGGCTTGCGGGCATTCCCGAGTACACGATGGCCTTAGGCTCCATCTTCTGCGCTTGCTCGATTCGGCGGGCGCATTGGCGCTCCAGCCTGGCACGCGCCGCATGGACGGTTGCCAGGTAGCGCTTGGCGCAGTCGATTCGCAGACGGTCATACTCGGAAAGCTCACACATTTGCCACCCCTTGCGGAAACCATAGTGTCATAATGCGAAAGCCCCTGTTCGCAGGGGCTTTCAGATTGGAGAAGATTGTTATGAATCCTGATTTGGGATTTTAACATAATGACACTATAGGTGCTTTAGATACTGGCGAATCCTTAAAAGGGTTCAACTGCCGCGCTACCTGAAGTACTGCGAGTCAAAGGCATAGCCCTCTGGGTCGCGGTAGACCGTGGCACCCGGCTCATGATCCCAGGGCGCTTCATCCTGCGGGTAGGTGCCGAGGGGCTTGCCGTCGTAGGCGGCACCGCCTCTCCACTCGCAAAGCTCTTCGAACTCCTTCAGGGAATCGGCTCCAAACCTTTCCCCGTACTCATTCGCCAACTCATACTCCCCCGATTTAAGGAGGTTGCGGATATCCGCAACCGAGTGGTAGGCAGGTGCCCCTTCCTCGCCCCGGTAGTCCTCGGAATCCTGAAAGCTGACGCGCCATCCCGCAGAACGCTTGGCAATGTGGTACTCATCGTAAACCAGCCTCGGCTTTACCTTGCGAAGGTAGTAATTGGTTCCCAAAAGCTACGCACCTCCTCCGAATTTCAAGGAATCGCGCTCAGCTCGGGCCGTTTGGTAAGCCTGCTTATATATACGCAAATCATGCTCCAACTTCCGGACCTCGGCAATTCTCCTCATCGATACATACATCCCTAACAGAGCTATCAACGCACCAAGCAGAAAAGCCGTTAAAAGGAACCTGCAGACAGATAAAATGTTCACAGCCCCGCCTCCTTCATGTCCTCATCGCCGCGGAAACCACGCATCCATTCTTCGGGCTCGATGTACGAGCCGCAGCGGGGGCAATGTCGGTAACCCCTCTGCGTTCATTTTCGCTAATGTTCATCGCTTCCTCCTTCAGGGTCGATGAGGTCAGCCAGCCTTTCGAAAACCTCCCTTGGATTCGGGAAGTCCTCTTCATCAAGGACAATAAACTGGAGTCTGCCCCACCAAGCAGAGAGCGATCCTTCGCCGTATGTCGCATCGTGACGAAGGCTGCTTGCCATATTGCGGCGCTCTTCGTCGCTAACCATTGCAAGTCCTTTCTTTACAGTTCCCTTATCCCTGCCGCCTCGCGGCGGCTTGCCGTGTAAGCCCTTGCCAGCCATGGG
>ERZ1026868.948-NODE-948-length-16152-cov-4.645586_pt1 | contig 16152 bp, 11 predicted proteins | sample MGYA00380164_ERZ1026868 | MGnify/ENA primary metagenome ERZ1026868 (study PRJEB33269, sample SAMEA4719800) | human gut metagenome | biome: human-associated habitat; feature: organic feature; material: feces | place: Cameroon | collected 2013-10 ... | reverse complement strand
TGATTATACTTATATTGAAGTACTTCTTACATCACAGAGCATGGCTGATATGCTCAATAAATTCGAATATATTAATAAGATATCTGAGTATGACAGACAGATGCTTGAAGAGTATCAGTCAACGATAAATATGATATCTTCTTCTAAGGTAAAACTTGAAGAAGACAGGGAAAACCTGACAGAAAATCAGGAATCTCTGCAGGCACAGCTTGATGCACTTGAGGTTGTACAGAATGAAAAGACATCCCAGTTGAATGCATTGAAAAAGAACACCTCGGATCAGGAAGCATATAAGAAACAGCTTGAGGCTGATGAGAAGAAGCTTGAATCTGAAATCGCTTCTATTACAGCCAAGATTAAGGCAGAAGAGGCGAGTGGAGTTACTCCTACAAACAGATATGATGGTGGTAAATTCAAGTGGCCTACAACAAGTACACGAATAACATCTCCTTATGGTGATACATCAGACAGAACATCACCGCATAAGGGGGTTGATATAGGTGCCGTTAAGGCAGGTGTTTCCGGAGATCCGGTATATGCTGCTTATGATGGCAAAGTTGTAATCGCACATAGACAGAGTGAATATTATTCAACAGCAGGTAATTATGTAATGATTTATCATGGTAATGGACTTTATACAAGATATCTTCATCTTGACAGTCTGAGTGTATCCGTTGGACAGCAGGTTACTAAAGGACAGAAGCTGGGAGTTATGGGTAATACAGGTAACTCATTTGGCGCACATCTGCATTTTGATGTAATGCTGAATGGTTCATATGTAAATCCAATGACATATTTTAACTAAAGATACTTACAAATATATAGCTTAATTGGAGGACTCAATGGATTATGATAATAACAGACCTTTTTCTTCGGAAGGGGCAGTACAGGAGCACAAGAAAAAAAGTAATTTAGGCAAAGGTATTGTTATTGGAATTGTTGCAACAATACTTGTAATGGTACTGGTTATGTCCAGTGTGTTTATGGCATTTTTAAGAAAAGGCTATCTTCATATTGGTACAAATGGACAGATATATGTTCAGGATGTCGGAACGAATGACGATGATGGCATTGGAACAAAAGTTGAGAGTAAGTTAAATGCGTTGGATTCGCTGCTTGGAGATGGCTTTTATTTTGATGATGTAGATGATGAAAAGGCTGCCGACAACATTTTTAAGGCTTATCTGGCTGCATATGGCGATAAATACACTGTTTATTACACACCTGAAGAATATAAGTCAATGATGGAGTCGACAACAGGTTCTTTCTATGGCATAGGTGCTGTGTGCCAGAAAGCTGACGATGGTGCAATTCTTATTTCAGAAGCATATGAATATGCACCTGCATATAAGGCCGGCATAAGAAATGGTGATAAAGTCATAGAGGTTAATGGCGAGGATATCACAGGCATGGACCTGTCAGTTGCAGTAGCACTTATTAAAGGTGAGAAGGGAACGGATGTTAATCTTACTATTATGAGAAATGGTGAGAAAATGAATTTCACAGTTACAAGAGACAAGATTGATATTAAAACAGTTTCTTCAGAGGTGCTTGATAATAATATAGGATATATCTACATTTCACAGTTTGATGATGTGACTACAGACCAGTTTAAGGAAGCTGTTAATGACCTTCAGAATCAGGGAGTTGCAGGTCTTGTAATCGATATAAGGAATAATCCTGGTGGAGTTCTTAAGACGGTTGTTGATATGCTTGACTATATTCTTCCTAACGGACTGATTGTGTATACAGAGACTAAGGATGGAACAAGACAGGAATATTCAGGTTCAGATAATCATGAGCTTAACTTGCCAATGGCGGTTTTAGTAAATGGCAACAGTGCAAGTGCATCTGAGATATTTGCCGGTGCAATGCAGGATTATGATAAGGCACAGATAATCGGAACACAGACATTTGGTAAGGGCATTGTGCAGACAATTCGTCCGCTTACTGATGGAAGTGCGGTTAAGTATACAATTGCCAAATATTTTACTCCTAAGGGACAGGATATTCACGGCAAGGGAGTGACACCTGACAGTATTGTGGAGCTTCCGGATGATGCGACTGAAGATGTGCAGTTGAAGGCAGCAGTAGAGTATCTCAATGGAAAAATGAGTGTTAGCGCGGCAGAATAACGAATATAGAGGTATGGAATAAAGTACAGGGCAAATCGAATGTTTGTTCTGTACTTTTTGATTGTTATATTGTATAATGAGGAAAATGCATTTCAATAAGGAGGGATTATGGACAGATTTGTATTACATTCGGATTTTAAGCCGATGGGCGACCAGCCACAGGCTATTGAAGCGCTTACAAAGGGCTTTGAGGAAGGCAATCAATTTGAGACTCTTGTTGGTGTAACCGGTTCTGGTAAAACATTTACAATGGCGAACATTATACAGAATGTTCAGAAACCTACACTTATTATAAGCCATAATAAGACACTGGCGGCACAGTTGTATGGGGAGATGAAGGAGTTCTTTCCAGAGAATGCGGTTGAGTACTTTGTCTCATATTATGATTATTACCAGCCTGAGGCCTATGTACCTCAGAGTGACACTTATATTGCGAAGGATTCATCTATTAATGATGAGATTGATAAATTAAGACATTCGGCAACAGCGGCGCTTTCCGAAAGAAATGATGTTATTATCGTAGCTTCAGTTTCATGTATATATGGATTAGGTGCGCCAGTTGATTATAAGAACATGGTTATTTCGCTTCGTCCGGGAATGGAGAAGGACAGGGATGATTGCATAAGAAAGCTTATTGATATCCAGTATGTAAGGAATGATCAGGATTTTAAGCGAGGAACTTTCAGGGTAAGAGGCGATGTTGTTGAAGTGTATCCTTCTTCTTCATCAGGTGACGCCATAAGAGTTGAATTCTTTGGTGATGAAGTGGACAGAATAAGTGAGATAGATTCCCTTACAGGCGAGGTTAAAGGCATTCTTGAACATATTGCGATATTCCCTAATTCTCATTATGTTGTTGAAAAGGAGAAGATGGACGCTGCGATTGAGAATATCAAGGCAGAGCTTGCCGAGAGAGTGAAGTATTTCAAGAGTGAGGATAAGCTTCTAGAGGCACAGAGAATTGAAGAGAGAACGAATTTTGATATAGAGATGATGCAGGAGACAGGTTTCTGCTCAGGAATAGAGAATTATTCAAGACATCTGGCAGGTCTTCCGGCAGGGTGTCCTCCCTACACGCTGATGGATTATTTTCCAGATGATTTTCTTATTATTGTGGATGAGTCGCATATCACTATTCCGCAGATTCGAGGCATGTATGCAGGCGACCAGTCAAGAAAGACTACGCTTGTAGATTATGGCTTCAGACTGCCATCTGCGAAGGACAACAGACCGCTTAATTTCAGCGAGTTTGAGAGCAAGATTTCACAGATGCTTTTCGTTTCAGCAACACCAAGCACTTACGAGGCAGAGCATGAGCTTATGAGAACCGAGCAGGTTATCAGACCTACCGGACTTCTTGACCCGGAGATAACTGTTAAGCCGATTAAAGGCCAGATTGATGACCTTATATCAGAGATTAATAAGGAAACTGCCAAGAAGAACAAGGTGCTTGTCACTACACTTACCAAGAGAATGGCGGAGGATCTTACTGATTATCTTAAAGAGGCAGGAATCAGGGTTAAGTATCTTCATGCAGATATTGATACGCTTGAGCGTCAGAAGATTATAAGAGATATGCGTCTTGATGGATTTGATGTTCTTGTTGGAATCAACCTGCTGCGAGAAGGTCTTGATATTCCTGAAATCAGCCTTGTTGCAATACTTGATGCTGATAAGGAAGGCTTCTTAAGAACAGAGACATCGCTTATACAGACGATTGGTCGAGCTGCGAGAAATGCAGAGGGACATGTTATCATGTATGCAGACAAGATTACTGAATCTATGGAAAAGGCTATTTCAGAGACAGAACGAAGAAGAAAGATTCAGCAGGAGTATAATGATGAGCATGGAATTACTCCACAGACAATCAAGAAGGCAGTACGAGATCTGATAAGCATAAGCAAGGCAGCAGAGCCGGGTGACGCTTCCGGAAAGCTTAAGGTTGATTATGAATCTATGAGCATTAAGGAGCTTGAGAAGGTTAAGACGCAGGTTGAGAAGAACATGCGTAAGGCAGCAGCAGAGCTTAACTTTGAGGAGGCTGCACAGCTTCGTGACAAGATGATTGAGATTAATAAATATATTTATGAAGGAAAAAAACATGGCTGATAGTAAGTTAAAGAAAGAGATAGAAAGAGGCAGTTATAAGAACTGCATAAGGATAAAGGGTGCAAGAGAGCATAATCTTAAGGGAATAGACGTTGATATTCCAAGAGACAAGCTTGTTGTGCTTACAGGACTTTCAGGTTCAGGAAAGTCGAGCCTTGCATTTGATACAATATATGCAGAAGGTCAGAGAAGGTATATGGAATCATTGTCTTCATATGCTAGACAGTTCTTGGGACAGATGGAAAAGCCGGATGTTGACAGTATTGAAGGACTTTCACCGGCTATATCCATTGACCAGAAGTCAACTAACAGAAATCCGCGTTCTACAGTAGGAACTGTTACAGAAATATATGATTATTTCAGACTTCTCTATGCAAGAATTGGTATTCCGCATTGTCCAAAATGTGGAAGAGAAATCAACAAACAGACAGTTGACCAGATGGTTGATGTTATTATGGCACTTCCTGAAAGAACTAAGATTCAGATTCTTGCACCTGTTGTCCGTGGACGAAAGGGTGAACATGTAAAGCTTTTTGAACAGGCAAAGAAGAGCGGATATGTGCGTGTTATTGCTGATGGAAGCATGTATGAGCTGACAGATGATATTAAGCTTGATAAGAATAAGAAGCATAATATTGAGATTGTTGTAGACAGACTTTCTGTAAGAGATGGAATCCAGAAACGACTTACCGATTCTATTGAGACAGCTCTTAAGCTTGCCGAAGGTCTTATGACTGTAGATGTTATTGACGGAGAGACACTTAATTTCAGCCAGAGCTTTTCATGCCCAGACTGTGGTATAAGTATTGATGAGGTTGAGCCAAGAAGCTTTTCGTTCAACAATCCATTTGGCGCATGCCCTGACTGTTTCGGACTTGGTTATACTATGAAGTTTGATGCAGAACTGCTTATACCTGATGAAAGTCTCAGCATTGATGAAGGCGCTATTGTCGGAATGGGCTGGCAGTCATCTAAGGACGAGGGCAGCTTCAGCAGGGCAGTTCTTGATGCACTTGCAGAGGAATATGGATTTTCATTAAAGACGCCATTCAAGGATTATCCTGATGATATTAAGGATATTATTATTAATGGTACCAAGGGACATTCTGTAAAGGTTAAATATAAAGGCCAGCGCGGAGAGGGTGTATATGATGTCGCATTTGAAGGTCTTATTAAGAATATGGAGAGACGATACAGAGAGACATATTCTGATAATACTAAGCAGCAGTATGAGGAATTTATGAGAATCAGACCTTGTTCAGCCTGCCACGGACAGAGACTTAAGCCGTCTTCACTTGCTGTTACTATTGCAGATAAGAACATATATGAGATTACTAACATGTCTATTATAAAGCTTCAGGAATTCCTTGAAAATATGAAGCTTTCAGAGAGACAGTTGTTTATTGGTGCAGAGATTCTTAAGGAAATCAAGGCGAGAATTAAGTTCCTTGTAGATGTAGGACTTGATTATCTGGCACTTTCGCGTGCTACAGGAACTCTGTCAGGAGGTGAAGCGCAGAGAATCAGGCTTGCTACACAGATTGGTTCAGGTCTTGTAGGAGTTGCTTATATTCTTGATGAGCCAAGTATCGGACTGCACCAGAGAGATAATGACAAGTTGCTGGGAACTCTGACACATTTGCGTGACCTTGGTAACTCGGTTATTGTCGTTGAACATGATGAGGATACTATGTTTGCAGCCGATTATATTGTGGATATCGGACCAGGCGCAGGAAGAAATGGTGGAGAAGTTGTCGCAACAGGAACTGCTGCGGACATTATGGCGTGCAAGGACTCCCTTACAGGTGCATATCTGTCAGGAAGAATCAAGATACCTGTACCAGCAGAGCGTAGAAAGCCTGCTGGCTGGATTAAGGTAAGAGGCGCAAGGGAGAATAATCTTAAGAATATTGATGTAGATATTCCGCTTGGAGTTGTCACATGCGTAACAGGTGTGTCAGGCTCAGGCAAGAGTTCACTTGTTAATGAAATTCTATACAAGCACCTGGCAAAGTCGCTTAACAGGGCAAGATGTATTGCAGGCGACCATGATGGAATTGACGGAATAGAGCAGCTTGACAAGGTTATTAACATTGACCAGTCACCAATCGGAAGAACACCAAGGTCTAATCCGGCAACTTATACAGGTGTATTTGACATGATAAGAGAACTGTTTGCAACGACTAAGGACGCGAAGGAACGGGGATATACGAAGGGCAGATTCAGCTTTAATGTTAAAGGCGGAAGATGTGAGGCATGCTCCGGTGACGGTATTATCAAGATAGAAATGCATTTCCTGCCGGATGTGTATGTTCCTTGTGAAGTCTGTGATGGTAAGCGTTACAACAGAGAAACTCTTGAAGTAAAATACAAGGATAAGAGCATATATGATGTTCTTGACATGACTATTGAGGATGCAGTTGATTTCTTTGAAAATGTGCCAAGTATAAGAAGAAAGATTGAGACTCTCAACGAGGTTGGATTGTCTTACGTCAAGCTCGGACAGCCATCAACTGAGCTTTCGGGTGGTGAGGCGCAGAGAATCAAGCTTGCAACAGAGCTTTCAAGAAGAAGCACAGGAAAGACTATATATATTCTTGATGAGCCTACAACCGGTCTGCATTTTGCTGATGTCCATAAGCTTGTCAATATCCTTCACAGGCTTGCAGAGGGTGGCAACACTGTAGTTGTTATTGAACATAATCTTGATGTTATTAAGACAGCAGATTATATTATAGATATGGGACCAGAAGGCGGCGACCGCGGCGGAACTGTTATTGCCAAGGGAACACCAGAGGAGATTGTTAAGGTTAAGAAGTCTTATACCGGACAGTATGTTAAGAAGTATCTGGAAGAGAAGTAAGATCAGGAAATGAAGGGACGGATATCGAAAGAACGGATATCGCCGGGAAGTGTATGAAGCTGAGGTATCAGAAAAGTTTAGGAACGGGTATCTGAGGAGTGTATGCAATGGATGTCGGTTTGATATTTTGGGGAGTTGAATGGAGGCAGTTATGATAAAAGGGATTATCTTTGATATGGACGGAGTTATGATTGATACGGAAAATCAGTCTAATCTTGGCTGGCTGTGGGCAGCTTCCCAGAAAAATGTAGAGATGCCGTTATGGCTTATCGACAGTTTTAAAGGGGCACCGGCAAAGCTTAGTCAGAGCTTTTTTGATGATTATTATCATGGAGAGCAGGATTACTGGGAAATGCGGACAATGCGCACAGACCATGTCTACAAAATCAGAGAGACAGAGGAAGTTCCGGTTAAGCCAGGGCTTCATATGTTGCTTGATTATATTAAGGATAATGGTTTCAAATGTGCTGTTGCAACTTCAACACAGAAATCAAGTGCTGAAAAGAGTCTTCACAGAATAGGAGCATGGGATTATCTTTCCGGTGTTGTATATGGAGATGAGGTTGAACATGGAAAGCCTGAGCCGGACATATTCTTAAGGGCAGCAGGCTTTATCGGATGTGAACCGTCAGAATGTGTAGTCATTGAGGACAGCATTAATGGCATTAAAGCAGGATATGCAGCAGGTATGAAGGTGATTCATATACCTGACACTATTGAGATTAACGATGACATCCGGGGACTGACTTCGGTTGTGTGTCATTCTTTATCTGATGTGCCTGATATTATAGACATATGGAATGAGGGAAAAGTCGTTGATGTTGAAGGCTATTATGAAAATGCCAAGATAAACCATGTATATGTTGACAGGGTGCATGTTAAGAAAGCGTTTGCAGAATACACAGCAGCTTATAATGCAGATGACCCTAAGATTAAATTAAAAATCGACCACACATACAGAGTTGCAGCTTTGTGCGAAAGAATTGCAAAGGCAGCAGGAATGTGTGCATATGATGTTGAACTGGCATGGTTATCCGGAATGCTTCATGATGTTGGAAGATTTGAACAGATAAAGCGTTATAACACATTTTCAGATGCGGACTCTGTTGACCATGCAAGATTTGGTGCAGACCTGTTGTTTAAAGATGGTCTTATCAGTACTTTTCTTAAAGGTATGGTTAAATGTACAGGCTACAAGCCAGGAGCATTAGAGGGCCGATATAGTTCTGATGGAGTATTTCTGTATGATAAATTGAATAAATCGGACATGGAAATGCTTGAACTTGCAATAAGGTGTCACAATATGTATAGAATTCCACAGGAACTTAATCGTCGTGAGCAAGCATTCTGCAATGTGCTTCGTGATGCTGATAAGATTGATATATTTAAGGTTAATATTGATACTCCGCTTGAAGAAATATATAACACTACGACAGAAGAACTCATGAAGAGTGATATTACAGATGAAGTGTTAGAAGCATTTGGCGAGGAACACTGTATACTCAAAGCAATAAGACGTACACCGGCTGATACTGTTATTGGTCATGTATCACTTGCTTATGAGCTTGTGTATGATGAGAGCGTGCGGATTACTGTGGAGCAGGGCTATCTTGGGAAGCTTATGCATTTTCATTCTGATAATGAGGAGACCAACAGAAAGATGGCGATGGTCAGAGAGAAGATTGATTCTTATGTGAAGAAGAGAATTGGGAAGAAAGATGCATAGATAAGGATTGACTGAAGAGAATTAGCAAGATAAGAATTGGGGAGAATTAAGGCTTGTCATAAGGGGCAAGTTTAACTATAATGTATATATAAATACACAAGATTGGAGATTGATCATGGATCAGGAAAAAGTTATTGTCATTGACTTCGGTGGTCAGTACAACCAGTTGGTTGCGCGCCGTGTCCGTGAATGTAATGTATATTGTGAGATCTATTCTTACAAGACAGACCTGGCGCAGATTAAGGCCATGAATCCTAAGGGAATTATCCTTACAGGTGGTCCTAACAGCTGTTATGAAGATGGTGCGCCAACATGTACTAAAGAACTTTTCGAACTAGGCGTACCTGTACTTGGTCTTTGCTATGGCGCACAGCTTATGCAGCATGTGCTTGGAGGCAAGGTTGAGAAGGCACCAGTAAGAGAGTATGGAAAGACAGAAACATTTGTAGATAAGAGCAGTGCTTTATTCTCAGATGTATCAGAGAAGACTATTGTGTGGATGAGCCATTTTGACTACATCTCACAGGTTGCACCAGAATTCAAGATTGTTGCTCATACAGCAGATTGCCCAGTTGCAGCAGCAGAGTGCACAGAGAAGAATCTTTATGCAATTCAGTTCCACCCAGAAGTTCTTCATACTCAGGAAGGAACTAAGATGCTTCACAACTTTGTTCGTGGAGTATGCGGATGTGCCGGAACATGGAAGATGGATGCATTTGTTGAGAATACAATTAAGGAAATCCGCGAGAAGGTTGGCAGTGGCAAGGTTTTACTTGCTCTTTCAGGTGGTGTTGATTCATCTGTTGCAGCCGGACTTCTTTCAAGAGCTATTGGAAAGCAGCTTACATGCGTATTCGTAGACCACGGTCTTCTTCGTAAAGATGAAGGCGATGAAGTTGAGAGCGTATTTGGACCAGAAGGACAGTTCGACCTTAACTTTATAAGAGTTAATGCACAGGAAAGATATTACTCTAAGCTTGCAGGCGTTACTGAGCCAGAAGCTAAGAGAAAGATTATCGGAGAAGAGTTTATCCGTGTATTTGAGGAAGAAGCCAAGAAGATAGGTGCAGTTGACTTCCTTGCACAGGGAACTATATATCCAGACGTTGTAGAGAGCGGACTTGGCGGTGAATCAGCCGTAATCAAGTCTCACCACAATGTAGGAGGACTTCCTGATTTCGTTGATTTCAAGGAAATCATCGAGCCACTCCGCAACCTTTTCAAAGATGAGGTTCGTAAGGCTGGTCTTGAACTTGGAATACCAGAGCATCTTGTTTTCCGTCAGCCATTCCCAGGTCCGGGACTTGGAATCAGAATTATCGGCGAGGTAACAGCTGATAAGGTTCGTATCGTTCAGGACGCTGACTTTATCTACCGTTCAGAGGTTGACAAGGCCGTAGCTGAGTATAAGAAAGCTAACGGCAAGGCTCCAGCATGGATGCCAAACCAGTATTTCGCAGCCCTCACTAACATGCGTTCCGTTGGTGTTATGGGTGACGAAAGAACTTATGATTATGCGGTTGCACTTCGTGCAGTCAACACAATTGATTTCATGACAGCAGAGAGCGCAGAGATTCCATTTGAGGTTCTCCAGACAGTCATGAGCAGAATTATAAATGAGGTGCGTGGGGTCAACAGAGTATTCTATGATCTGACTAGTAAACCACCTGGAACGATTGAGTTTGAGTAGAAGCCACAAGTCTTGGAATCCGCTAAACAAGCGGCTTCCGAGACTTTTTCTTTTGCTCTGCTACTAATTTGCTACTAATAGCAACTACTCTTTCCTTTATCGTTTTCAATTGATTGTTATTGACTTTAATAGCAAGAAAACCTGATGACTGCTGGATTTCTTTTAAATGATCTTTCTTTGTGGCATCTGGATGATTTTCCATGATGCGGTATTTGGTGGTACTAACGCAGGTCCGAACTGAGGTCGAGCGGTTACATCTGAGCCGTTGCTCTGAGTCTGAGGTACTTCACAGGTTATACCTGCTGCTTCAAGCAGAGGGTTATCAGATGGTGGTTCAGGTGTTGGCAAATCTGTTGCCTGCAATGATTCCAGACTATGCACAAGTTCCTGCTGTTTATGTGGAAACAGATGGGAGTATGTGTTAAGTGTTGTGGATACTTTTTCATGTCCGAGCCTGTCTGCTAACATCAAGGCATCACAGCCCTGATTAATAAGTAAGCTGGCGTGCGAATGTCTGATATCGTGGATTCGTATCTTCTTTACACCTGTGTTTTTACAACCTCTTATCATCTCGTGAGAGAGATATGATTTTGTTACCGGGAACAGCCTTTCATCTGCGTCAAGCATATATCTTGACTGGATATAGTCTGATAGCTCCTGGCAGAGAAAATCCGGAATCGGAATCTTTCTCTTGCTTTTTCTTGTCTTAGGTGATGTAAATACATCTTTTCCGCTTATCCGCTGATATGTTCTGTTGATGGATATTATCTTGTTATCAAGGTCAATATCAGCAGGTGAGAGAGCAAGCAGTTCACCTTCTCGCATACCAGTCCAGTACAGGACTTCAAAGCATATATACGATAGCGACTTGTCTTTTACACCCTCACGGAAAGCAATATATTCATCGTAAGTCCAGTAATCCATTTCCTCTGCCTTCGCTTTTCCAATGGTACCTGCCTTGCCGCAGGGATTGGTGTTAAGGTCATAGAATCGCTTGGCGTAATTGATGATGCTGTTAAGCTCTGTGTTAATCTTTTTAAGATAGGTCTGGGAGTAATTATTCGGCGAACTCATAAGCTTCGCTTGCCATCTTCGTACATCAGAGGCTTTGATTTCATTTATCGGCTTATTACCGAAGAATGGAAGAATATGCGTCTGTAGTACCGTCTTTTTTGTCAGAAGAGTTGACTGCTTAAGCCTTGCAGCCATATCTTCCATATAAATTTCATAGAGGTTTTGAAATGTCATGTCAGGATTGGCAGACTGCTTTTCCAGAAAATCCCTTTCAAATCCTAAAGCTTCCTTTTTGGTGGCGAAGCCTCTTTTCCACTTCTGTTTTTTGATTCCCTGCCAGTTCGTATAATAGAACTTGGCGAACCATTTACCAGTTTTTTCATCTTTGTAAGCTGGCATAAACATCATCTCCTTTTTGTAAAATTGTTGTGCAATCATCAAAAGGCTATGATATAATCTACTTGTTCAGGGTGATTATAAAGCCTTCGGGTCAATCACTTACATAGCTTCGGTTATTCCTTTTGCGAGAAGGAGTGTGCCGGAGCTTTTTCTTTACTAAAGGTGTAAGCCTGCAATTATTCAGTTTTTGAATCGGCTTCATTATCCAGTCTGGAATCCTTATAATATGCCAACATATCTGATTTCCATGAATCAAACTTTTCTTTTGAAATTTTTCCTGTCTGAAGCATATTTTTCTTTGCTATCCAGTTTTCCATAAAGAGACAGAAGTCTGCATCATATTTTCCATTGCCTTTGCCATTAACCTTGATCCCGGCAGTCCATTCAGGATTTTCAGGAGGTTTGGTGTTGGTCAGCTCAAATGAAAAGTCAGTAAGTTCAGTTATGGCAAAGAGAGCATTGATTACATCTGACATAGTGTGGAATTCATATGCCGGGTACTCAGTGGCCGTATTATCTTTGGGAATATTATTATCTTCTGGAGATAAAAGTTCCTGCCATGGAACATTTAATTCATTTGCAATCTGTTTTAAAACATCTATCTTCATTAGTATTTCACCAGACTCATATTTCTGGATAGTGCGTTCTGATTTACCAAGATGCTGTGCAAACTCTTTTTGAGTAATCTTCTGTGCTCTGCGCTGTTTCTGTATTGCCTTCCCGATTTCTTCTGGAGAAGACATAGTGATTTTAATGGAATGAGAATTAGTCATTCTGTTCACCTTCCTTTACATGAAATAGTCCGTTGTAAAGATACGCATTAGGTTGATATTAAATGAAATACGTATCAGTAAGTGACTTATTTATGATTGTACGATTACTTTATCATAAACAAAAACGAATTGCAAGTGCGTAATCATAAAAAGTTCTATTGACAAATTCTGAAAAGGATATTAAGATAACCACGAACTAAAAATACGGAATAAGTAAAGAGCAGGATAGTTACTTTGTGAAAATACGTATTTAAAATAACAATTTATGAAAGGAGGAGCTGCATGAAGGGTATAAAGGAAGCATTCATAGATGCAGGTGAGATAAGCCAGATGCTTGGTATCGGGATGACAAAGGCATATGCAATTATAAAGGAATATAATGCAGAGCTTGAGGCAAAAGGTTATTTCACCATGCGGGGCAAATGTCCAAGGAAGTACTTTGAACAGAAAATCTATGGTTACGAAGATTATTACAATCCGGATTATGAGCCGCAGCGTAACCGGAGCAAGGTTGCAGAAGAAATGGACTATGAAGCTGCAGTTGGGGATTCTGTGATAAGTGAACAGGATGAAGTGGATATACCGCCTGAAACAAATGGATTGCCGGAAGATGGTGCTGAGATAGCAGAAAATGTGATGTCGGATGCGGATGCAATGGAAAAAGAGACAACTGAATAGGCGAAAACAGTGTGGGGGCAAAAAGCGCCGCCAAAACATGAAAATGGGGGCAAAAAGCGCCCCCAAAACCACAAAGTGGGGGCAGAAAGCGCCCCCGCACAAATCGGAGCCGAAAAAGTGTGGTGGCAAAATGTGCCGTCAAAATGCAAAAGTGGGGGCAAAAAGCGCCGTCAAAACAGCAAAGTGACGGCAAAAAGTGCCACCATTCAAATCAGAGGGAAAAAGTCATGGTGGCGGAAAGTGCCATCATAATGGAAAAGTGGTGGCGGAAAATGCCACCAAATCAGAAAAATGATGGGAAAAAGTTCCACCACATTACAACTCTGGTGGAACTTCAACCATCATATCAGTAATTGTGGTGGGACATTAACCACCACATATCATATACAGGGTGCAGGTGCTCCTGCCAAGACGGAAAATTATGTAAACGCTGATGCGTTTATATTTTTTCGGGAAAAGGTCCGACCTTTTCCGCATCTTGCAAAACCTATAAGCAAAACTTTTGGAAAGGATGAAAAAGCAATGGTACAGATAAAAAGAGATTGGTTTGATACAGCATTGAAAAATTACGAAAGGGGAAAAACATATGACAGATGGAAAGAGAAGATACAAGTCTGACAGGAAAGATTATAAGATATCGGTGAAGCTGTCAGAAAAAGATATGGATATTCTGAAAACAGCACTTAAGCGAACTGGAATGACAGCAAGTGCCTATATAAGAGAATTGATTCGGACAGGAGGTAACATTGATACAAGTTATCCAGAGGACAGGGCAAGAGCAATCCGTGTTATTGCCGGTATTGCAAATAATATTAATCAGGCAGTAAAGCTTGGCAATTCACAGGGGAGGTTGTATTACAGCGATATTGATAAATTGCAGAACAGTCTGGATGATGTAAAGAAAACATTCGGGGAGGTGCTGGAAGTATGGCGATTACAAAGATCTTGAATATACAGGAATCAGAGGGCAGAAATCCGGCATCGCACTTGAAGAATGCTTTGGAATATATCCAGAATCCGGATAAGACAGAAGAATGTATACTGGTGGGCGGTATTAACTGCCTGCCAGATACAGCATTTGAGCAGATGGAAGAGACAAAGAATATATTTCATAAGACAGGTAAAAGGCAGGGCTATCATGTGATCATATCGTTTTCGCCGGAGGAAAAAGTAACAGCAGAGCAGGCAATGTATGTCCTCGAGCATTTCGCAAAGGATGTGCTTGGTGATGATTATGAGGCGGTGTATGCAGTCCATACTGATAGGGAACATATGCATGGGCATCTGATCTGGAACAGTGTCAGCATGACAACTGGCAAGAAATACAATTCACCGAAAGGCAACTGGAAGAATCATCTTCAGCTTATTACAAATAAATATTGTGATGAACTTGGACTTTCCATTATGCCGGCAGAGTACAGCAGGAATCCAAAAAATATCAGCAGGGACAAGTGGGAAAAGGAAATGTCAATGAAAGAGATAATTCTAAGGGATGCCAAGATGTGTGCATATGCAGCCGGGAATGTGGAGCATTTTAAATATCTGATGAAAAGACTTGGATATGTATTTAAGAAAGACGCATGGATGGAGGTGCAGGCACCGGGATTTCGGTATTATCATAAACTGGCAAAGCTGGACGAGATGTTTTCAGAAGATATGTTAAGACATCATGTGGATATGCCTTGGATGGCAAAGCCTTACTTTTATTCGTCGGATATCAGGGGATTGCATAGGGCGAAGCTGTCACCATTCCAGAAGAAGTTTTATGCAAAGCTGTATCGGTTAAGGATTGTAGAACAGAAGCGTTTTGTAGTCGGTGGAGCAAAGTATACAGAAGATTTGAAGCGGTTTCATCGGTTACAGGACGAATATCTGCTGCTTGTAAATAATGACATCAAAAGTATTGTGGAGCTTGTGGATTTCATAAGTGAGCAGGAAGAAAAGATTCAGCAGATTGAGGACAGACAGAAGGAGATATACAGAGAAAGCTCAAGCAGGAAACGCAGTATTAAGAATGAAGAGCAGTACCGGGAATATCAGATATGGCATGTGGAAGTGCAGGAAGAACTGGATGAACTGAAGCAGGAGAAAAGGGGTATTAAGAAGCAGATACAGCTTGCTGATGGCATTGTGAAAGAAGATTTGTATACTGCTTATTATTCGGTGTCGGAGAATGAGGAGATTGTTGGAGATAAGGAGATTGAGATACCGGGGATGGATGAAGAGACTGAGGTTGAGAAAACAACGGCAGTAGTTATTGAGTCTGATGCAAATATTGAGGTAATGAATCCTAACAATAATCAGAATGAAATAGGCAGACAGAAAGAGCAAGCTGATAGAGCAAGAAAACAACAGTCTGATTTAGATGACATAGGAATACCAGAGACTCATAATTCGCCTGATATGAATGTGGTAAGAGTTGGCGAAAGTATGACTGATGTAACAGATAAAAATGAATTTGTGGAAACTAGAGAAACTGAACCTGTGGACAAAGCTGGCTGGATTGTCAGGAGAATATCAGAGCTTGGTGGTTATGAGAATGTCGGTGATTATGTTAAGGCTGATGTATTTGGATTTGATATAGCTGATGTAAGTGGAAGCATAAGATTGTTTTCAGATGTGATGAAAAGGTTGGGGATAAAACTGAATGGAGAGGAGCTTTATGAGAAGTTCCAGAGAATTTATGATGAGAGTGTTGGTAGAGATGCTGATAAAGAAAGGGTGGAATATAAGGTTAAGAGCAGCAGAAGGAGGTGATCCTACTG
>ERZ1026868.946-NODE-946-length-16172-cov-4.986660_pt1 | contig 16172 bp, 17 predicted proteins | sample MGYA00380164_ERZ1026868 | MGnify/ENA primary metagenome ERZ1026868 (study PRJEB33269, sample SAMEA4719800) | human gut metagenome | biome: human-associated habitat; feature: organic feature; material: feces | place: Cameroon | collected 2013-10 ... | reverse complement strand
GGCAGACATGAAGTCCTTCCAGGTGTTTCCATTATCGAAACCATAGATAAGACTAGACGGATCAGTAGGAAGAGTACCGATACCTTCAAAACCATTCTGCCAGTTCTTCTCTTCACCTTCATCAACGAACGACATGATATTGCCGCCGTTGGACCAGTTAAACAGACCACCATTAATCAGAATCTGCGGCTTGTTCTCTTGTCTCTTATAGAACGAACCAAGCGTTTCGAGAGGCTGTTTACACTGAACAAAATCAAGCCGATCAATAGAATCGTGCGGAATTACATTGACCGATACACCCTTTTTCGGAGTGTACGTCTTGAATTCCTTATATGCACTCATATCAGGCATAGTGGGATTTTCATCTCCTTTATCATCGGGATCAACCATTGGCGTATCACCGCCAGTCGGCTGATATTTCTCTACATCAATTTCACTCGGATCAGGAAGAATCACTGCACCAAAACCGTTCTTCTTATCAAATCCCGGATTACCTAGGTCTTTCGCGTGATCCTTAAAGAACTGATACGTCATCTCTCTGGTTAGCGGTTTACCAGTCTTATCGATGAAGAACTCATCCAACAGGCAGCACATACCACATAGCCACGGAGCAGAGAACGAGGTGCCAGCATTCGGTCCACCACCATCGCTCGGTTTTGTTGCAGTAGTATTGGTATAGATCATCGACGGTGCTGCAAAGTCAGTTGTCTCCGATTCACTGCTATAACCAGCCGGAACTACTTCTCCACTAACCATCAGCGTATAAGCAGATACGCCAAAGATCTCTTCAATATCGGTAATCTGGTTATAGTCCTCCGTAGAATCATTGCCCATTGCAAAGAAGCATTTGAAGAAGTCCTCTACTTCTTTCAGACTGTTCGTAATGGCTTCTCTTGTTTCATTGTTATACTGCTTTGTAAACGAGTTAAACATTGCAGTTATACGCTTCTCTTTGATCAGCGGAATAGACTTCGTAACAAACTTGTCATATGATTTACCAGGAGTGCTGGACAGTAATGAACTCGTAGACAGCATGTATAACTGTGCCTTAGGAGCAACCTGAAAGAACGCTGCTGCAGTATTCAGCGAATGTCCAGTACCAAATCCTTCACCAAACGGATCAACGCACTGATCATCCGGATTGTAGGATTTCAGACTCCACGCTTCGCCACTCGCTGCTGCAATACCAGCCCCATAATAACCAGCTGCATGGAATTTGGATACACCAGTGTATTTTCGGTGACGCTTATTGTCGTCAAGTAATACAACAGAAGGTGTTCCCATATTGTCATCTCCTTTCTAGATAGATAATAACTCCCACCCGTTTAAGGGCGGGAGTTAATCTCAATTAGCGATGTACAGAACCGTAGGAAGCCGGAATCTGACCAGCTGCAGCTGCCTCATGCAGCATGTTAACCTCTGCGATAGACAGAGACGGGGAAGAACCATCAGCCGGATTCTTAGCATGTGCCTTATACATAGCACGAGCCAGTGCATCATGCTTCAGACCGAAATGATTATCAGCCTGATCAAGCTTAACGCCCATATCGCCGGATACAGTCTTCAGGTAAGCAACAACCTTCGGATCATCCAGATACACACAAGTCTTCATAAGAATATCTCCTTATATATTAAGATTTGACCGAACAGATCAGTCATTAATTTTATGTCGATTTGGACATTCTAATAACCTACTATATTAGAAAGGTGTGAATGTTTAATGGCAAATCTGACTGTTGTTCCTGCACTGAGTGTGGAACTTCGTATGGTTTCCGATGACGGCATCATGACCAAGACTAAGATTACGGAAGGCGATAAGCTGACCAATCTGGTCTATAAGGTTAATGATGAAGAAGTATCCGTTGACGAATGCGTTGTTCGTGTAATGGATATCGATAATGCTGATCCGGTTGCTGGTAACTCTCAGTTCGTTGACGGCAGAAGTTACAACCCAGTATATGATCTGTACAGCACGAAGCGTAAGTTTAAGGTTGACAAGATGTTGATCGACATGTCTGTTGAAGGACAGGCAAAGTGCGCTGTTGTAATGCTGAAAGACGTAGTATCTGTTGGTGCAGTAGCTTCTGTTAAGAACGAGGTGACTCCGGATGATGTTGCAGAAGGTGGCGTTGCTAAGGTTATCACTGATGCGGAAGAGGGTTCCACCGTAGAACTCGTCGCTGGTGATTATACCGCTTCGGTTGAAGCATTGGCTGTTAACAAGTCGATCACTGTAGTTGGTCCGAATGATGTTCCGCAGAAGAAGCGTGCAGCAGCTGCTGAATCCGAGGTTGCTGTTATGGCTCTGGACGCAGAAGCGAAGACGGATATTCCGGGTGCTGTTATTGCAGCTCCGATTACCATTGACTCTGCAGATGCAGTTGTTGAGTTCCGCGGCATGAGCTTTACTGGCGATTTCCGCCCGGTAATTAATGCTGCTAAGAGCGTATCCTTTATCAACTGCCGTTTCGAGAACATCAATGCTCCGGATAACAAGACGATGCTGATCAACCTGAAATCTGGCGCAGAAACTAAGGTAATCATTCGCGGTTGCTACTTTGGTGCACCGGCTGCTGGTTCTACTGGCAGAATGTATCATATCACTGAGCTGACTGGCAAGCTGGCTAAGGGTTCTGCATTCAACGGTAACTACTTCGATGAGAACTGCACGGTTCACAATCAGCTTAACTTCTATGATGCTGTAGATGGTGCTGTTATCGACGTACAGAATAACTATGTAGCTAAGTCTGCTTCTATGGCACGTGTTGGCATTAAGGGCGCAGCTAAGGTTACTGTTAACTTCATCGGTAACAAGTATGATGCAACTGACTCTGATACGGAGTGGGCAGGTCTTGTAACGCTGCAGCCGTACGGTAAGGAGACTACCGACATGTCTGGCTGGAGAATTGCGGTCAATAAGACTGTAAATAACTCCGGCGTAGATCAGCTTGTTGTTCAGTACTTCGGTGCTAACGACATGCCGTATGACGAGACTAAGCTTCCGGAAGTTTATGTAGATGGTACTAAGATTGTTCCGCATCTCGTAAACGACCAGAAGACTGCAGGTTAATGTGAGGTGAATGTAATATGGTAAAGGCTATTGCTAATATTGAAGTTACCCTCAAGATCGACGATGGCGCAGAAGTTGTTCTGAAGGAAGGCTCTAAGGTTGCAGATCTTGTTTATAAGGATCGCGCAGGTAAGGAGCAGACCATCGAAGCTGGCGTAGTTGATAGCATTTATGTGTATCGCAATCAGTATGCTCCGGTCGATGGACTTCGTGATGTCAAGGTTCTTGGTACTGAGAATTGTCCTCCGAAGTTTAGAAGCGTGTATGTACCGACGCGTATTGTTATCGATACCTCTAAGGACTTCGAAGCAAAGCATGAGATTGTTGAAGTAGACAATATCGTATCGATCGGTTCTGTAGAGTAAAAAAAAAAATGAGGGAGCGCAATGCTCCCTCATTCTTCGCCGTTTACATAGTAAGGTCAGGAGGATTATCATTATCATCCGGACCAATTGCAGGATGCGATTGGTCAATCTCGCATTTGGAATGACTAGCAACCTCATCATCACACGGTCTTTCAATGCAGCGGTATTCCATATCAAAGACTTTATAAGCAGGTTTAGCCTCCGGTTCCGGTTTCGGCTCAACCAGTTTCATCAGCTTCTTTGGTAGGGTCTTTGGAACCCAATACCGACAGAAGTCGTGCTCATATGTAAAGTACCGCTTGTCAACAGTGCTTCTATCAACCATATTCGGTTCAAGAGCACCGGCAACATACATTGCCACGCGAGGAGGCTCACGTACATCACTGATCATCTTCATCGCAAACTCCATGATGAAGCAGAGGTTTGTACGAAGGTTGTCTTCAGAAGAACACATCTTCGGATTGTCAGTTTTGAACCAGTAGCCAAGACCATCATATTCAGACGAGATCTGGTGTGCAGCGGTTCCTGGCATCATACACGGGATAAGCAGCATGTCCTCAATGCCTACTTCTTTCTTCTCCTTGTCAAGCCGCAAGGTAAGGAATACGCGACCAAGACGTACAACGTCAGCGACTGTATCATTTAATACTGCGTACGATACAGCCTTATAGTCATTACGCTCGTCTGCATATACTCCATCAAACTTCTTCATTTTTACTTTCATGGTATTACACCGTCCTTTCATTACTATAATATATAGATCAATAACCCTCTGGGACATTTCATTAATCACGAGGAGGGATATTACATGGCTCTTCCAAAAGCTCGAATATTGAATCTTATTGAAAACAATAAACTTACTATAGAACCATTTGAAGAAGCTTCATTAAACGCTTATGGATATAACGTGCACATCGGAACTAAAGTAATGCTTGCTGAACGTGAAGATGGCACTAACGTAACCATCGACACGGCAAAGGCTCCTACCTATACTACATATGACATTCCGGATTCTGGATTTGTCTTGGATCCAACAAAGTCATATTACCTGCCATTAAAAGAAACAATCAAGACAGATGAATATTCCATTGAACTAGTCACCAACTCTACACTGGTTCAATCTGGATTGGTTATTGGATTGAGTGCTACTCCTATTCCGGGTGCAGAAGTTAGTACCACCATTTCGGTAAGCACTGATCAGCCGCTGAAGATCTATAAGAACTACTGTATTGCAAATGCTCGCTTTACTTTGACGGATGATGGTGGCGGTTCCATTTCAGGAATGATCGTAGCTTATTCGGGGTCTGAAGTACCATACGGGTGGTTATTGTGCGATGGTACAAATGGCACACCGGATCTTCGTAACCGCTTTATTATGGGTGCTAGAGCATCGGATGTCGGAAAGACTGGCGGTGAAGCTAGCTCTCAATTAACGATAGAAAACCTTCCTTCTATCAATAAAGCTAGTGCATCTGCAGTTGCTGCAGCAATGCTACTTGCAGATGAAACGGCGGGAGGAGATCCTGGAACTGCTACCGTAGAAGCACTTGCTCCATTTACCGACTATCTGCAAATGGAAGCAAAACAAGCTTCTGGTAATTCCACCGAGGCCGATCCCAGTAATGAACTATATGATATCCCGATGTATAAGTCCGGAGAGAAACATACAGTGAATATTACAACTGGATCTTCTGGTGGATCTATTACTGGTGGTAATGATGAACCGTTTACTAACTTACCTCCATACTATGCATTAATGTATATTATGAAGAAGTAAGAAATCCGATCTACCACGATAGCAAATCCATATACTATAGTAATGAGAGAAAAGGAGACAGGGAATTTAACCCTGTCTCCAAACCACTGTTTAATTCATTATTTCTTATATGAAAGGACGATGCAAAATGAAAACAACAATTACAAGAACTGAGGTACATCAGTTTCTATCCAGACTAGGCTTCAGGAATCATTTTAAAGGCTATGAGTACATTACGGAACTTGTGCTTATGATGCTATCTGGTGAATTGAAACCAAGGCTTCTGTGTAAGTTTGGTTACATGAAGGTTGGTCGCAAATACAAGAGCACCGGGTCTAATGTAGAACGTTCGGTTCGTCATGCTATTGACGTTGCATATAATGCTAATCCGATGCTGTTTATCAGTTCGTTTGGTTTCTATGTAAGACCAACGAGTCTTGAGCTCTTAACGAGTATTACCACATACTTCAAAGACATGAATGACGATACTCCGCCGATTAAGATTTCGTATGCCGGATAAAAAACGGGAGAGCATTATGCTCTCCCTTTTTTGTTTACTTAAGCTCGTTCTTGTCAACCTTAGTTACAGCACAGCCCGGAATAGCAACTTCGTTTACATAACCAAGCTCTTCACCATTTTTGGTAAGCTGCTTCTCAAGCATCTCACGCTGCTTCTGCATAATCTCTTCTCTGTTCATAAATAGTCAGATCCTTTCTTCTATTAATTGCGCTTAATTGTTGTGTCTTCCGCGCTTCTATTGCGAAGTGTACCAGGAAGTACATAGCCGGTTTCATCCATCAGGTTCGTTGCCAAACCAGCAGAGAGCAGATAGTAATAGATCGTATTCAGTGTCGTCTTATCTTCCTTACGATTCGGAAGATCAGCAAGATAGCATTCACCGTCACGCTGGATTCTACGCTCCATCTCATACTTAGCAGGCATATCATCCGCACGAGGACCATAGAACTCTGCTGCTGCATTATACTGGTTCTGGACGATCAGAGAGTACGTCTCATTATCCGTCTCACGAGTCGTCTTATCAACCTCAGACACCTGACCGGTCTCTGCATTACGATGCGTGTTCGAAATACCAGAATGTGCTTTCAGGAAGCCCATCTGCTTCAGTCTCTTTACCGGATACACAAGAACCATAACGGGATTAGGAGTGATCGGAATACGACCATTCGGATCGTCCGGGTTCTCCGCCATATACGGCATATACATGTATTCATAGATCTTAATATCATGCTTGTTTGCAACCTTCTCAATGAACTCGATCGTAACCGGATTATCACACGGGATATAGGAACAGGTGAAGTTCTGCTCTGGATCATTTAAGAAACTGTCCATATAGCGATAGAAGCGTTTATCATCCATGCTCTTGAACAGATCCTTCATTCGTGCAGTGTTTCTGCCCGACGGATCGAGATCATCAAAGAGTTCATAAATTTCTTTTTCGATATTCGTTCTGGTAGACATCGTTAACTGCCTCCTTTATTCTGTTAATTGCCTAGTATTAATTCTGGATCCACATCATACTTATCACAGATTGCTACCACTTTATCAATAAGATAACGCTTCATCTTACCATTATTAGTAGCGTGATCAATGTGTGCTTTCCAAGAAGCGATTGATTGACCGATCTGTTCTAGTAATATCTCGTCATCCAGATACAACCGAATATACTTATCAATTCGTTTGATGTATCGAGCGATCGATTTCTTTGTTACCTTCTGTGTTACTCGTCCATTCTCGGTCAGTCTGAAATTGAAACCGAGCCAATTCATATTGACATCAAGTCGAGTAATACCAGACTTCGGATTGAGTCTGAGATGGAGTTTGGTTTCGATATACTCTTTGATCTTCTTGTAGCAGTATTGAAGATACTCCTTATCTTCATGAACAAGATAGAAGTCGTCCATATATCTTCCATAGAAATCGATATGCAATTCTTCTTTTATATAATGGTCCAGCCCGTTTAAATAGAACACGGCGAGCCATTGCATCGATTGGAACCCAATACATACTCCAACAGTATTTTCTGGATGATGTGCATATACCTGCATCTTGAGCATACGATAGCATTCCTTATCAATCGGTAATTTCTTTACTAGACCCATTAGAACTTCTCGATCAATAGAAGCGAAGTATGACTTGATATCACAACGTAATACATATCCATCGTTAGTATGATGACGGTTCCAGTATTTATGATAGAACTTAACTAACCTATCTCTGGCAAGATCTGTTCCTTTACGAGGCTGTGACGCATAGTTATCAAAGATCAGCATTGGTGATATGGTAGGCATTAGGATATACTCGCAGTCGATCCACTGTATCAGTTTATCAGCAAACTGATTGGCTACAATATCTCGCTTCTTTGGTTCATAAATAGTAAACTCATATAGATCGCCAGACTTATAACGATGATGTTTCAATCTTCGATGCATCTTGGTTAGTTTCCGTTCCAAGTTTACATTGAAATCGATTACAGTCTGACGGAATCGTTTACCACACTGGCAGTGTTTAAAAGCCTGGAAAAGGTGGTCGTAGGTGAATACTTTATCATATTCAACCACGGCCACCGATTTCTTATGACTAGACATAATGATGTCTCTCCTTAATGAATTCGATACAGTTATTGTCGAAGCTTTCCTATCATCCATTTCTAGACGAACGGTCTTCTAAGTGCATCGTATTTCATGCAGTTATGGAAACCACACACGGTTCAGGTCTCCTTAACAATGTTGCGTTCTTTTCACCCTAGCCAATACGAATCGGCTAGTTTACTCATTCTAGCGTTTAGTCAATCAGGGACGGAAGCCGTTCGTATTGCTCGGGTTGTTGTTGTTGAGGTTGCCATCGCTATTGACATTCCACACATTACTCGACGAGTTGGCCCTTAATAGCCCCAAACCGTTTAGTTTTATGTTCGTCGAGTAATGATGACCCGAGCAATCAGGCTTCCTTGTCCCGATCGACAAAATTACCATAAGAATCCCAGCGTCTGATATTGCAAGTTGGTTCAAGAATAAAGAAACCGTTCTTATCAGTCTTCATAATACCGAGCTCATTGTTATGGCGCTCCCTATCTGCTCTAACTTCATACGAGTACCAAGTTGTAACCGCATCATAGGTCTTAGTGAGAACATCAGCCCAATGCTCAAAGTTCCCAGGATCGCAGAACCTATGTGCTTGATTCATCAGCGCTTCAAACTGTGTGAGATGACGAAGAGCTTTATCAAGGCACTTAATCACTCTCTTGTAGTTCTTCTTATTCCGCTTACGAATCTTAGATGCAACTCGCAGATCACCACAGGCTTTAATTGCCGTATTGATTAATCTATCGGTTACCGTATAACGCATCGACTTTGGAAATCGCTTCGTATTACTCGTAATCTTAATCGTATAATCAAGCAGGTTGTCCACAAGCGCAATTGCAACGGTTTTGGCCGGCTTGCGCTGATGGAGAAGGCTGTTTCTATTTCCCATTCAATATCATTCCTCTCTGGGCATTTCCTAATGAGATGTCAAAGAGGTTAAATTTCTACGCGGGTGAGGAGTCTCCCGTCTTACAGCGAATTGTCAGACGGGGCTGACAGCTGAAGACATCCCGACTCCTCACGAGGCGAACGCACTGCGTGCTATCGCTAAGCAGGGACGGAAGCCGCCCGTACCGCTCGGGCTGCCGTTGTAGAGGTTGCCATCGCTAAGGACACCCCACACATCACTCGACGAGCTGGCCGTCGATGTCCAGTACCAGTTAGCGGAACCGTTTAGATTACAGATACGCTTGCTATTACTGTCGAAATGGCTGAAACCTCCGTTGAACTGATCATACGACGGGACAAAGCACGGAGATGTAACACCATTTACAGTCACAGACTTAAAGATGCCGTTATTTCTCCATGATGCCGGAACTTTATTATTATACCAATCTGTACACTTGGATGCGAGAAGCGATCCGGAATACGTAGTGCTACCGTTTGTACTAAACTGAGTCTCTCCCTGAAGCTCATTAGTAATAGCATAGACTACGCCAGCGCTATTGTCAATGTGGCAAATAATATATTGGTACGATCCGATAGTAATAATACTACCAACAGACGGAACAGACTGGTTAATCTTGTAAGTCGTCGTTTCGGAATATGCAACGTCCTTCGTTACAACACTACCAATCGAACCTGTCGTAGAACCCTTACCTACTGTAGTCGCTTTAAGTCCTTCAGACACAGAAGACGTTGTGGTATCAAATGTTAGCGTGTTGCTCTTGACGTAGATGTTATTGATCTTACCAGAACTGTCGGTCACATACGACTTATTATTGGTGGAGCAAACTACGGTTTTACCAGCAAGAGGCGTAGAACCGCTTTTGAGTGTTACATTATATCCAGCAAACTTGGTCTTATCCGGAGTAATAACAATCTCGGTCATGTCATTGATATAACCCTGCACCGGCTGCTGAACAAACAGTTCTCCATAAGTGTAACCACTCGGGAAGTTGTTGAACGAAATAGTGTGCTTCGGCGAATCAGAAATAAACTTGACCCTGCCATCGCTGTTTGTACGAAGTTCCGTAGTCGGATTACTTACACCAGTCAGCGTTACATCCTTCAGCGGAGTTGTTCCGTCAATATCGGTAAGCTTGATGTTGAATCCATACTTGTTCTCACTAAACGGGACCATCATGATAGTTCCGTTAGCGCTTGAGATTCCATTCTCCTGAATTGCTTTCAAGAGAATCATTGTCTGATCCCAAGACATATAGAATTACCTCCTTAGATATTTATTACGAGACCACTTCAGTGATCTTGTTATCTTCCAACAGAGTGTTCTTCGTATATGTCTTACCATTATAAGTAAGCGTCTGCGATACAACACTGCTGCTCGGAAACGTAGTAATGAGAGTATAGTTATCGCCAGTTTCGATAATCTCGTTATTGACGATATTGACCTCTTTAGAAGTAAATTCGGCACTGGGATCAGATACACCAGTGCGAAGCTCTACAACAAAACCGTTAAAACCAAAGTATACACCGGAATTTGTCACAACGCATTTTCCGTTTAGCAGGCTGAAAGCAAAAATGAGGAGGGAATTATCCCTCCTCATTCTTTATATTAAATAGCTCAATTCAGAATCTCTTTTGCCCCATCTAAGTGATATGATTTGCAGAATATTTGAGTCCAAAGGTACGATCTATATGTAAAACAGGCGGATTACTGTAATTGTGCTATACCTAATTATTTGTTGGTAAAATACGCATTTATTGCGCCAAATAGGGTAGCCGAACATCTCTATAATGTGTCAGTTTTGATACTAATTCTTACAATAGAAGGGGTGATTTTAATGACATCTAACCCGTTACTTGCCCGGCAAGTCCAGATCAACGAAGAGGATATCGCACTGCTGAAAAAGCAGCGTGTTGAGGATGTAAAAGACCTCGTTGAAAAGATTGATAAGCTTGGCAAAGTAGATATGGATGACTCCAGTACTACGGTCAACAACAACCCGTCGTATTACACAAGCGTTGTATCTTATGAAATCAAAGCTTGTGAATCGGTCGGCTTGAATACGCTTAAGATTTTCACAGGCGTACAATATGCATACGTTCATACTTATAAGTCTGTTTCGGAAACGGTCAATATCGACACGTATCAGCAGGCGTTTGCTATCAGTACGGACGGTAAGCTCATTACGGCATATCGTGTTGCTGGAGAGACTGATACCTGGGGTGCATGGGAAACCGGCTTGGCTGATAATGCTGGTGGTCCCGGCACCAGTGGTGGAAGTGCTGGTACAGTTAGTCCGACGCAGCCGCCTGACCAGAATGAAAATGATTTCTGGTATGAGCCGATTGAAGCTAAAAACGATCCGACAGAAACGGTTTCTAATTAATATGTAAAGGAGGTTGAATACAATGGGTGTATTGACTGTTGCTCTGCGTCGTGCAGATAGTAATAATGCGTTTGCTGACGTATACATGCAGTCTATGACTCCGCTTATTAAGATGGCTGCTGAAAGCGATGAGACGCTTGACAAGGCTCTTGATAAGCGACTTCCTGAAGAAGTTGATACAGTTCCCAGCACACTGGTTGCCGGTAAGATGGTATCCGTAAAGGGCGTGCTGTATGTCGGTGGTCCTACTGGAGCTCCGGTAAAGGTATCTTATTCTCATCCGACTTCTTCCGGTAACAAACACCTTCCCGCAGGGGGAACGAAAGGTCAGTATCTTATCAATGCTGATGGCGAAGGCGGCGGCGAATGGGCCGACCTTCCTGCTGCATCTACTACGAAAGCCGGCATTGTTCAGCTGAGTGATGGTGTTACTGTTGCAGACGCTACAAAGGCTGCAACAGCTAATGCAGTAAAGAAAGCGTATGACAAAGCAAATCATAGCCACCCGTATGTTCCTACTTCTCAAGTAGGTGCAAAGGGTGGTGTAGCACCTCTTGACGAGAATGGCATCATTTCTTCTACGTATCTTCCGTCTTATGTCGATGACGTTATCGACGGTACAATTAGTGATGATCTGTCGACATTTACCGATACGGATAGCAAAGCCGTAACCCCGGAAGCCGGCAAGATCTATAACGATATCACGAAGAATAAGTCTTATCGATGGTCTGGCTCTGCTTATGTATCGTTGAACGATGGTGTAGCACTGGGTGAAACAGAGAAAACTGCATATCGCGGTGATCGTGGCAAGGTTGCATATGAGCATTCTCAGTCTGCCCACGCTAGAACTGACGCAACGAAGACGGAGAAGTCTAATACGAACGGTAACGTAAAGATCAATGGATCTGATGTTACGGTTTACACTCATCCGACGGATGCCGGTAATAAGCATCTTCCTGCAGCAGGCACAGTTAACCAGTATCTCAAGAATACTGCAGCAGGCACCGGCGCTTGGGAAAGCGCTGATACGGAGCCGACTACTGATAGTGTAAAACTCATTACCAGCGGTGCTGTAGCGCAGGTTAAGACCGATCTTATGGCAGAAATCGGTAAGAAGGCTAATAGTGGCCATACTCATACTAAGGCTGAGGTTGGTCTTGGTAATGTGGACAACAAGTCTTCTGAAACGATCAGAAGCGAGATTACCAAGAAGAATGTAACCGATGCACTTGGTTACACTCCGGTCGAAACTGTTCCGGGTATGACCGGCGCTACCGCAACAAAGGCCGGTACTGCTGGTACGGTTCCCGCTCCCGCAGCCGGTGATAATGCAAAGTTTCTGGCTGGTGATGGTACTTGGGCTACTCCTAAGGATACTGTATATACACATCCTACCTATACTCCGAGAACTGCTGGACTGTATAAAGTTACCGTAGACGACAAGGGTCATGTATCTGATGCAACTGCGGTAGAAAAGACCGATATTACTGGTCTTGGTATTCCGGGTCAGGATACTACCTATGAAGATGCAACACAGAAGGTTCACGGTCTTCTGTCTACTGATGACAAGAAGAAATTGGACGGCATTGCATCTGGTGCTAACAATTATACTCATCCGACGCATACTGCAGCTGCTGAAGGCTTCTATAAGGTAACAGTCGATGAACTTGGTCATGTGACTAAGACTACTGCTGTTGCCAAGGGTGATATCACTGCACTGGGAATCCCTGCGCAGGATACCACTTACAACGATGCTACTCAGGCTACTCATGGTCTGCTTACTGCAGCTGATAAGAAGAAGCTTGATGGTGTAGAAGCTGGCGCAAATAAGACAGTTGTATCTACCGAAGTCACTAAGGAAGATGCAAATCCGGTTGCCGGTGGAGCCGTGTGGAAAGCACTCAGCAATAAGGCGAACGCATCGTCTCTGGCAAATAAGCAGGATAAGGTTACTGGCGCAGCTACTACTATTGTAAGTGATGATCTCACCGCAGGTAGAGTTGTCGTTTCTAATGATTCTGGTAAGGTTGCTGTAAGTGATATCACTGCAACTGAACTTGGTTACCTGGATGGTGTTACCAGCAACGTTCAGACGCAGATCAACGCTAAGGCTCCGATTTCTAGCCCGTCGTTCACTGGAAAGCCTACTGCTGTTACTCCGGACGCTACGGATAATGGTACTCGACTTGCAACTACTGCATTTGTTCAGACTGTTGTAAGCGGTCTTCTGGATGCTAAGGATGCATTCCATTTCGTTGGAACGCTTGCTGGTGGTGCTACGCTGCCTGCTGCAGAGTCCGGTCACGTATATCGTATTACTTCTGACGGTACCATTAATGGTCTCACTGTTCATCAGGGTGATACGATTACCTGCTGTGTAGATGGCACGAAGGCTGGTACTCCGGCTAACTGGTTTGTAACTCATACGAACCATGATGGTCAGGTTATGGGTCCGACTACTGCAGTTGACTCTCACGTTGCTGTATATGACGGTTCTACTGGTAAGCTGATCAAGGATTCTGGTTTTACTATCGGAGCTTCGGTTCCTGCTGATGCAAAGTTCACTGATACGGTATATACTCATCCGGTTTCTGGTGTTACTCCGGATTCTTATGGTTTCGACGGCTCGTCCTTTGACGATGAGGATAATGTGGGTTACGGCGAATTTTTCACTGTCCCGACGTTCACCGTTGATAAAGATGGTCATATCACATCGGCCAAGTCTACCATGGTGACTCTTCCGGATGCGCCGACTACTATTACTGGCAACGCTGGTTCTGCTACGAAGCTGGCTGCTCCGAGAACAATCAAGTTCACTGGTGATGTAACAGGTAGCTTTGCGTTTGATGGTTCTGCTGACGTATCGGCAGCACTGTCTGCAGCTGTAAGTGCTATCAAGGAACAGAACGGTCATATCCCTACCTATATGTGGATTGGTACTTCTGCCCAGTATAAGGCTCTTACTAAGAAGTACACAGAAGCTGTAGATGATACTCTGTATTTCGTAACTGACGAAGAGGGTACCGATAGCTTCATGAGCGGCGTAAAGCTCAATGGCAAGCTTCTTACTCTGAGCAGTGGTGTTGCATCCATTAACGCTCTCACTGGCATCACGTTGGATGGTGTAACGGTAACCACTTCTAGTGGTATTGCAGCACTGACTACACCGAAGCTCACTTACAACGGTAATGCAATTTCCAAGACCAATGAGACGTTTGCGATTGTGGACAACATTCAGTCCATCAAGATGAACGGTAAGGTAGTTAGTCCGGATGCTTCCCATGCAGTAAACCTGAGTGCGATCACTTCTATCAAGCTTGGTAATAACAGCATGAGCGTAACCAATGGTGCAGCAACGCTGTCCAATATGGGTCGTATCTTCTATGGTACTGGTGATCCGTCTAACTCTACCGGTGCGGATGGCGACATCTACATTAAATACTCGTAATGGGAGGAGTTGGTAAGTATGGCAAGTTATACTGCTAATGCAGTTGGCTCTGCTTCGATGTCTGTTCCTTCTAAAGTGAGGAAGAATGATACTCTCACGTTCAATATTACGAACACTGATGTTTCCACGAAGTACAAGGGTACGATCATGTCGTACACGTTCCCGTGTGACTGCACCGTAAAGATTGAAGCAAAAGGTGCTAGAGGTGGCTACGGCAACCTCTACACCTACGGCTTGACGAACTCTTCCCGTTCTGGCAGCGGCGCATATGTGTATGGCACGTTCACCTTTGCTAAGGGTGACCAGCTTCTTATTCTTGTTGGTCAGGCTGGTACAGATGCAATGACTTCTTCGGGTTCTACTCGAGATGGTGCTAGCGGAGCTGGCGGTGGAGGTACCTTCATTGTAAAGCGCACTGCTACCGGATCTACCTTTACCGGTAACTCAATAAATGGAAGTAATTCGTATAATGGCTGGATTGTCACTCCGCTTCTGATTGCAGCCGGTGGTAATGGTACCCGCGATAACGGTTACTCTGGCACTGGTACGATCTATGGCGGATTGCATACAACTGGTTCGCAGCCGTCTTATTCTTCCAGCAGAACCGGTGGCGGTTTCTCTACTGCATATGGCACCAACAATGGCAACAACTCCAGCTACGGCTACGGTCTGTCGTTCTTGAATGGTGGTCTTGGTTCTCAATACTACTATTCTCGAAACAGCATCACTTCCCGCGCCGGCTTCGGTGGTGGAGGCGGTAATTCGGACGATGGTGACGGCGGAGGAGCTGGCGGTTACTATGGTGGCCTTGCCGGCAAAGCTGCTTGTTCGTTTATTGCATCTGAAGCAACCAATTCTGGCGGTGCTTCTGATAACAATGCTGGAGAAGGTATCGTTGTCTTCACGTTCTTGAAGGTAAAGGGCGCAACTGCCAGAGTCAAGGTAGGCGGATCATATCATACATCTGAAGCTGTATACGTAAAACGTAATGGTGTTTGGGTTGAAGCTGAGGGCTTGTATGTGAAATCCGGCGGTGCATGGCACGAGAGTACTTAAGAAGGAGGTAATAGAATATGATTTATCTTGGCGATAAGCAGATGAGTATCGGTGCTAGAGGTAGAGACGGCAGATCTGCGTATGAAGCTGCTAAGGAAGGCGGCTATACGGGGACTGAGGAGGACTTTAACAAACTTATGGCCAGCTTCCTCGCTTCTGAGAACCCGGCTGTAACTGGCACCATCACTAAAAATACAACCAGTACTGTACCTGGCGAAATCTATGCGGCTGCTAAGCCGACAGATCAGGTAGCAGGCGATTACTGGTATGAACCTATTTCGGCGGTTAATTCCTAACCGCCGGAACATATTCATAAACGAAATTCAAAAATTCAAATGAAAGGACTGGTGAATTATGGCTGTTGGCAGATATATTGCTCATCGCAAACTCGCTGACGGATCGTATGAAGACGTTTACACCAAGAGTGAAAGCGGCTTGATTTATCGCCCGAATGGACGAACAGTCGAACAGGACCTTGCGGCGTATCTGCCGGAGTATCAGAACTCCGATGATGTGCCAAAAAGTCTGAAAGACGGAAAGATAGCACTAGGAAACACTAAAGCCTGGTTCGGTTCTAATA
>ERZ1026868.945-NODE-945-length-16174-cov-5.503071_pt1 | contig 16174 bp, 10 predicted proteins | sample MGYA00380164_ERZ1026868 | MGnify/ENA primary metagenome ERZ1026868 (study PRJEB33269, sample SAMEA4719800) | human gut metagenome | biome: human-associated habitat; feature: organic feature; material: feces | place: Cameroon | collected 2013-10 ... | reverse complement strand
TCCAGAAGACCATCTACCAGAAGGCGTTCGACTTCCGCGCGTCACACGTTGAGAAATGCGACGACTGGGAGGAGTTCAAGACCAAGATCGGCACAGGCAAGTTCCTACTCTGCCATTGGGACGGCACCGCCGAGACCGAGCAGAAGATCAAGGACGAGACCAAGGCCACGATCAGGTGCATTCCTGTGGACAGTTTTGTCTGCGAGGAGGAAGGCAGGGACATCTACTCCGGCAAGCCTTCGAAACAGAGGGTGGTTTTCGCCATTTCGTATTAATTGGGAACATGGTAAACTGACTATGAACATAGAAGTAATCAGACGTGCCGTACTTTCCTCGGCTCTCGTTCTTTTGGCGCTGACAGCTTCCGCCCAGACCGACACGACGAGGAAGGACGCGCAGTCCGCCGCCGCCGCCGCCGCAAGGGTCTTGGCTCAGACAGAGGTGACAAAGGTCACCCCTCCTAAGCCGAACTATTGGACCAACTCGTTGATGACCAACCTCAACTTTGTTCAGAGCAGTTTTACCAACTGGGCGAAGGGAGGTTACAATAACTACGCGCTGAGCACCTACATCGACGGCAACGCCAGGTGGAAGAAAAATGAGATGTACTGGAACAACCGTCTCCAGCTGGACTACGGATTCCTCTATTCCGCGGACAAGCCTATCGTGCAGAAGAACAAGGACAGGATCCTCTTTGAGAGCACTTGGGGCTACAAGGCGACGAACACCTTGAACTACTCCGCCAAGTTCACCTTCCTCAGCCAGTTCGCCAATGGCTACAACTATCCTACTCCGGCCGTGGAGGAGGGAAAGGAGCCTTCAATCAAGGATTGGCGCAAGGCCCGTGTGCTCAAGTCAAGCATTCTTTCTCCTGGTACGGTCAATCTCGGTCTTGGTATTGACTGGGTGCCGAACAAGTGGCTGACAGTCAACCTGGCTCCGCTTACCGGCGGCTTCACCATCGTGGGCAGCGAAAGGCTGAGGAAGAACTACGGAATGGAGAGGAAGAAAAAGTACGGGAACACCGAGGTGTACCCGGATGATAAGGAATACTACTATAAGCCAGCACGTTTCGAGTTCGGTGCGCAGATGACGGCAGACGCCAAAGTCCGGGTCAACGAGAATTTCGAGGGGTCCACGCACCTGCTCTTGTTCTCCAACTACCTGAAGGAGCCTCAGAACATCCGTGTGAACTGGGACACCCGCATGATGTGGAAACTCAGCAAGTTCTTCTCGCTTAACATCACCACGAACCTCATCTATGACGACACGGTTCTTGTCACCGACAAGGATGGCAACGTCGGCAGGAGAGTCCAGTTCGCACAGGCGCTCCAGTTCGGCTTCACCTACACGTTCGTGAGCAAGAAATAAATCCGCTGTTCCGATCATGCAGGAGAGGTTTGACAGAATCTTGAAAGGACTGCTTCCCGAAGGGGAGGCGGTCCTTTTGGGTGTCAGCGGAGGAGTGGATTCGATGTGCATGGCGGAATTATTTCTCAACTCATCCTTGAGACCTCGTTTCGCCTTGGCTCACTGCAACTTCCATTTACGGGGAGAGGAGAGCGACTCGGACGAGGCTTTGGTCAGGGAATGGGCCGGGAGTCACGGCGTGATGTTCATAAAGAAAGATTTTGACACCCGTGGCCATGCCGCCGCGAGAGGGATCAGCGTCGAGATGGCGGCGAGGGAGCTGCGATACGCCTGGTTCGCACAGGTCTGCGGGGAGGGAAATTATGCCGCCCTGGCTGTGGCTCACAATGCCAACGACAATGCCGAGACAATGATTCTCAACCTGTTGCGAGGAACGGGGCTGAAAGGAATGACCGGAATGCGACGCTGCTCAAATCTCCCGGACTCGCCGACGCTCCTTCTGAGGCCGCTTCTCGATTTCACGAGGAAGGATATTCATGAATATGCCCTCTCGCGTGGCCTGCCGTGGCATGAGGACAGCACCAACGCGGATTCGGCCTACAAGCGCAACTGCGTCCGCAACGAGATATTCCCGCTCTTCGAGAGGTTGAACCCTTCCTTCCTGGCGACATTGAACGAGGATGCGGAGCGGTTCGCGCAGGTGCAGTCGGTGGCCGATGAATATGTCAGGACGGTTTCGGAGGAGGTCGTGCGCCTTGGGGCTGGACGGCTGCCGGTCATTGATCATCAGTTGCTTACGAGCAAAAGTAATTGGGAATATGCCCTTTTCCGCATCCTTGAGCCTTTCGGGTTCTTGTCTTCGACGGTGGCGGATCTTGTCTCGCTGCTGAAAGGCGGCGGCACCGTCAGCGGCAGGAAATTCGTCTCCGGCGACCATCTTGCCGTGACTTCGGCTCGGGAGATACGTGTCCTGCGGGATTCGCGCGCAGTGGCTCGACAAGCCCGGCAGTCTGCCGAAGATGCTGGCATAACCATCGAAGGGCCGGGAGCATATTCATTGAACGGAGTAAGGTTATCCGTCTCTTTGTCCGATGACGTGAGGAATGTGTGGACTGTTCTCGGCGAGACTAAATTCGACACGTCCAAGATTCCGTTTCCTTTTGTTGTAAGACATTGGCGGCCAGGTGACTGGATGCGCCCGCTGGGTATGCATGGCCGCAAGAAGCTCAGCGACATGTTCGTGGATCTGAAACTTGATGTTCTTGAAAAGGAAAAAGCCCTCGTCATCGCTGACGAAGGCTCTCACGTTCTTGCCTTGCTGGGTCATCGTATCGATGACGCTGTCAAGGTGACGGAAGCCACGGCATCCGTCACCATTATCCGTCTTATCTGATCTCGATCTCGAACGGCATCCTTGCGAAGACAAGGTCGCCCTGTCCTTTGGTCCAGGTCCTCTGCCATGTGAGAAGGCTGTTTGCCACGCTCTCAAGCGGGGTTCCCGCGAGCGCGTTCGCCACGGACTCCTCAGGTGTGGTCGTCTTGCCGAACTGCTGCATCAGCTGCTCGATAGCCGTCAGCGGCTTAGGATAGTTCACGATGCCCCAGTTGTCCACATCGGAGTCGCCGGCCATGGAAGCGGCGTAGGCGACAGCGTCCTCCAGCGTGCCGATCTCGTCGACAAGCCCTATCTTCAATGCGTCTGTACCTGTCCAGACACGTCCTTGGGCGATGCTGTCAACGGATTCGAAGGTCTTATCACGTCCCTGGGCGACGATGCTGACGAAATTGTTGTAGATGTCATCCACATAGACCTGCATCCAGGCTGTCTCCTCGGCGTCGAACGGTCTTGTGAGGGAAAGCATGTCGGAATGCTTGTGTGAGTTTACCGGAACCATGTTCACATGCACCACATTCTTGAGGGTCTTGCCGAACTCCGGGATCGCCGAGAACACTCCGATCGAGCCGGTGAGCGTGGTGGCGTTGGTGAATATGTGGTCGCAGCTGTTGGAGATCCAGTAGCCGCCGGAAGCCGCGTAGTCGCCGTAGGACGCGATGACAGGCTTGACGGCCCTCGTAAGATCGATCTCTTCCTTTATCTTGCTGGCTGCCAGTACGGTGCCTCCAGGAGAATTGACTCTCAAGACAACAGCCTTGACGCTGGAGTCGGCCCTGACCTTGGCGATGATCCTTGCGAAACGGTCGCCGCAGATGTTGTTGGGATCCTCCTGCTCGACGATGTTGCCGTTGGCGTAGATGACCGCGATCTTTTTCTTGGCCGTGAGGTTAGGAGTGACCTTGGCGGCGGCGTAGTCGGCGAGCGGGATGAATTTCACGTCCTTGTAGCTGTCCTTGGAGGCGAGGGCGGTGAGCTTGTCTTTATATTCCTCCACAGAGAGTATCCCGTCCGCCAGATTGTGCCTTAGCATGTCTTCGGGAAGGGCGATCGAGAGGTGGTCGATGAAGAAGTTGAGCGAGTCCACGCTGACTCCTCTGCTTTCGGCGGTCTCTTTGGCGACGGTCTCCCACATCGAGTCGATCATGGCCTGGTTCTGCTCCATGTTCTCTGGACTTGGCGCGTTCTTGATGTAGGTCTCGCCGGCGCTCTTGTACTTGCCGTGGCGGATGAGCTGGTAGCTGACACCGAGCTTGTCGAGCAAGTCCTTGAGGAACAGCATCCTGCCGCTGATGCCAAGCATGAATGTGTTTCCTCCGTGGTGCGATGTCGTGTAGATCTTGTCGGCCACTGAGGCGAGATAGTAGCTACCTGATGTGAAAGCCTCCCCGTAGGCGACGACGGCCTTGCCGCTCTTCCTGTAATCGGTGAGGGCTTTCCTGATCTCCTCAAGTTTGGTAAGGCTGGTGGCGGCGCCATCGGCCTTGATGAGGATGTACTTTACTCCCGGATCCTCGGCTGCCTTATGTATGGCGGACACCGCGTCCCTGATGCCCAAAGGGGTGATGTCCTTGTTCTGGATCGATGCAAGAGGATTGTTTTCCTGTGTCTGTTCAATGATAGCAAGTTTGGACATGTCCATAATCAACACGCCCTCCTTTGGTATGACCACGTCGGATCCTCCTGATAATGAGGCGCTTGCAAGCATAGAGGCGAACATCATGAAGAACATGACGGATTTCACGATGCCCCAGACAAACAGGCCGCACACCACGGCCAGCACCCATTTTACGAATTCTTTACCGTTCATAGTCTTGAATCGTTTTGTTTTTGGTAGACTGAAATATTCATGCAAATTTAAGCATTTTCTTGACATTCAATTATTATCTTTGCGAAAGTGTATTATTTTTTTGATGCTTGTTTTGAAGTCAGAGCGTATGGCTCGCCGTACCATTATGAGAAAGGGAATCTTAACTATTTTATCCGCCTTGTCGCTCTCTGCCGGTCTGTCTGCACAGACGGTGGACACGACCTATATCTATAAGGACAGGAAGGACAGCCTGAACGCTGCGGTTTTTGTCGGACATCAGGAGAACAGCATTTCCAGGGGTAAGACCTTGAGGACGGAACTGATCTCCGCCTCCGGGCTTCAGAAGATGGCCTGCTGCAACCTGGCGGAAAGTTTCGAGAATTCGGCCAGCGTGACTGTAGGCTATTCGGACGCTGTCACAGGGGCGCGGCAGATCAGGCTTCTGGGTCTCTCCGGGACATATACCCAGATGTTGGACGAGAACCGTCCTGTGATGAGGGGGATTACAGCTCCCTACGGACTGTCCTATGTCCCGGGGCCGTGGCTGGAAAGCATCCAGATCGCGAAGGGATCTCCGTCAGTGATCAACGGGCTTGAGTCTATGACCGGACAGATCAATCTTGAGCACAGGAAACCTACCGAGGAGAAGCCTCTTTTCATCCAGGCCTCGATGATGAGCGACACGAAAGCGGATTTCAACCTCACGTCGGCATGGCAGCTCAGTCCCAAGGTCTACACGATTGTTCTGGGGCATGCCAGCGGGAACTTCAAGACTTACGACATGAATCATGACGGCTTTAGGGATGATCCTGAGATGTTGCAGTTCAATGTCGCAAGTAGGTGGCTCTACTACACCCCGGAACTACAGGTGCGCTGGGGAGTCAAGGCTGTGAAGGATCGTCGTCAGGGCGGAATGGACGGCTATGACAAGGACAGGGTGCGCTTACTGGTCTCCGGACCGGTAGAGGGATCCGGCAAAGCCGATGTCCTCTCCAGCGAGCCTTGGGGAACCGAAATAGACAACCGCCTGCTGAACGCCTACCTGAAGGTCGGAAAGCCTCTTCGGGAGGATGGCTCATCAAGCATCGCAGCCATCGTGGACTGGTCGTGGCAGGAAAGCGACTCCTGGTTCGGCGCGTCTTCCTACCTTGCGCGGCAGCGGTCTGGCTTCGTCAACCTGCTCTACAGGAATATGTTGAATCAGTCCCATGACTTCACATTCGGCCTTTCCGGCACGTTCGACCACATCGACGAGACGGTCGCCAAATTCTCTTACATGAATATTCCTGATCCTGTGGTTCCGGCTGAACGTGTTATGCGTCCATATTCAGGAATCTCGGATCATTTCTTCGGCGGAGTCTATGGGGAATATACCTTCCATGCAGGTGAAGTGTTTACATCCATTGCGGGACTGAGTGCGGACTGGTACAAGGGAAACGGGTTCAGGATGGCTCCGAGGGTGACGTTGAAATATTCCCCGGTTGAATGGTTCGTGGCGAGGGCGAATGGCGGCAGGGGACTGCGGTACGCCGATCCGGTCGCTGACAACATCGGCGTGATGTCCACGCACAGCGGTTTCGCCGGGGACTGCATGGACAGGTTGCTTGAGGATTCGTGGACGTTCGGAGGTAATATGACATTTTTCATGCCTTTCGGTGCGGATCCTTCCAAGACCTACATCAGTTTTGATTATTTCCGGACGCGGTTCACACGGCAGTTGATGGTGGACTATGAGGTCCCGTCACCCTCCGGAGCCGCCGGTGAAGAGTCTGGAGTCAGGAATATTTATTTCTTTGATTCGGATGGAAGACGATCATATTCAGATAATTGGCAGATTGATTTCTATGTTGAGCCGTTTGACCGCTTCACCGTTGCCTTGACAGGACGCTACACGAATGCCCGTTTGGAGAACTATGGCGGTGAACTGGTGGAGAAGCCGATGCTAAGCCGCTTCAAAGGGGTGCTGAACCTCCAGTACAAGACCAATCTGAGCCGGTGGATATTCGATTTCACGGCCTCCGTCAATGGTTCGGCGAGGGTCTACAACTTCATGAGGAATATGAAGGATGAAGACGGTTCGCCTCTTTACGCTGACGGACGCACTCCCGTCTATCCTTTGCTCTACGCCCAGGTCACCAGGCGCTTCCGTGGCTTTGATGTCTATGTTGGCGTGGAGAACCTGACGGATTTCACCCAGAGGCATGTTCTGGTCGGGGGCAGGAACTCTTCGGGCGAGTTGGTTCCGTGGACTCCGGGTTTTGACGCCAGCTGTGTATGGGGACCTATTATGGGCCGCCGTATTAATCTTGGTGTCAGATTGACGCTTTGGAGGGCTACAAAGAACGATTAAATCACTATCTTTGCAAGATGAACATTGGCGCGGAGGACTACGCCGCGATTCCAAGATTGTGGATTATGAAAAGAATACTTTTGATGGCGGTCGCGGCCGTGATGCTGGCTGCGCCTTTTACTGTGGCTCAGGCTGCGCCTTTTGAGGGTTTTCCCAAGGAGAAGCCCGCTGACAAGAATGTCGTGGAGGTTGTCTTTGCGACTAATATGCATTGTGAGAATTGTGTCAGGAAGATAAATGAGAACATCGCGTTCCTCAAAGGTGTCAAGGATTTGAAGGTATCCCTTAAGGATCAGACCATCAGGATAAAGTACGACAGGCGCAAGACCGACGAGAAGACCCTTGCCGCCGCCATAAACAAACTCGGCTACAAGGCCGATAAAATGTAGGAATATAATCATGAGTCAGAAACCATCCATCCCTAAGGGGACACGTGATTTCGGTCAGCAGAGCATGGCCGAGAGGAATTATATTTTTGAAACCATCAAGAAGGTCTTCAGGACTTTCGGCTACGCGCAGATCGAGACTCCTGCCATGGAGAACCTCTCAACCTTGCTCGGAAAGTATGGTGAGGAGGGAGACAAGCTCCTGTTCAGGGTGCTTAATTCCGGTGACTGTTTCTCCAAGGTGAACCTTGAGGACTACTGCAAGGATGGCTGCGTCAACAGCGTGGCTCTGTCGAAGGAGGTCTGCGAGAAAGGACTCCGCTACGATCTGACCGTTCCTTTCGCCCGTTTTGTGGTGCAGCACCAGAGCGAGATCTCTTTCCCGTACAAGCGTTTCCAGATCCAGCCTGTCTGGAGGGCCGACAGGCCGCAGAAAGGGCGTTACCGTGAGTTCTACCAGTGCGATGTGGACGTGATAGGAAGCAAGTCACAGGTCAACGAGCTGGAACTCGTGCAGATTGTGGACAAAGTGTTCAGTCTCTTGGATGTGAATGTGCTGGTGAAGATCAACAACAGGAAGGTCCTGACAGGTTTCGCCGAGGTCTGCGGATTCCCGGACAAGGTGGTGGACATCACCGTGGCGATTGACAAACTGGACAAGATCGGGTTGGAGAGCGTGGAGGAAGAGATGCGTGAGAAAGGCTTGACGGACAGTGCTGTCACCGTGATCGAGCAGATCCTGAGGCTGTCCGGCTCCACGTCTGAGAAGCTCTCCTCGATGCGTTCCCTGATGAGCGGCGGCTCGGCTTCCGGCATTGTTTCCGAGACCGGTCTAAAGGGCCTTGACGAGCTTGACGAGCTTTTCGGTCTGATCGATGCCGCCGGTGTCGGATGCCCGGTCGAGATCGACCTTTCGCTCGCCCGGGGACTCAACTACTACACCGGGGCGATTTTCGAGGTGAAAGCGCTTGATTTCCAGATAGGAAGCATCTGCGGAGGTGGCCGCTACGACAATCTTACAGGAATATTCGGTCTTCCGGACATGTCCGGAGTCGGCATCAGTTTCGGTGCCGACAGGATCTATGATGTCCTCAAAGGCTTGGACAAGTTCCCTAAGTCATTGGCCTCAAGCACCACGCTTCTGTTTGCCTGCATGGGTTCCGATGAGCTCCGCTACATTCTTCCGGTCGCTGCCGCTCTGCGTTCCGAAGGTGTCTCCGTCGAAGTCTACCCGGAGCCGTCCAAACTCAAGAAACAGTTCGACTATGCCGAAAGGAGATCCATTCCATTCCTTTCCATCAACGGCGGCAACGAGATCGAGGCCGGAACCATCCAGATGAAGAACCTGGCCACCGGTGACCAGAAAACTTTTTCCAAGGCAGACATCCCTGGAATGAAGGAATTTATGAATATCCAGGATTGAAGGCGGATTAAAAAATCCCATAAAATTTTGCATATTCAGAAATAAACCGTACCTTTGTAGTCCAACATCGCGGGGTAGAGCAGTTGGTAGCTCGTCGGGCTCATAACCCGGAGGCCGGAGGTTCGAGTCCTCCCCCCGCTACGAAGACGGACGCTGAGTGATCGGTGTCCGTTTTATTTTTTGGCGGAAAGATTGGGTCGCTGCGTTAATTAACAATAACTAATCCCCAAATATTCAATTCAAATGAACTTAAAAAATTTTGTGGCTGTCGGTGTGACGGCGTTTGCGGCGCTTGCTCTTTGCTCGTGCGGGGGCGGCGGGGAAAGGAAGGCCGATGAGGTGCTTCCGATCATGTCATGGTACTCTATTCCTGCTCAGGACGCGTCTTTGGAAAGGTACCAGGAACTGGCGGAATGCGGGTTCAACATCAATTTCTCCCATCTTTACACATTGAAGGATCTCCAGACTTCGCTGGATCTGGCCGGGCAGGCCGGGGTCAAGGTGATGGCGACTTGTGTGGAGCTTGAGACCGCCACTGACAGCGCGGTGGCCGCCATTAAGGATCATCCGGCACTCTATGGCTATTTTCTGCGTGACGAACCTCTTCCGGCGGCGTTTCCGATGCTTGCCGAGTGGGCTGAGAGGATCTGGAAGGCCGACGGGGGAGAGCATCCTCTCTACCTGAACCTCCTTCCAAGTTTCGTGGACTCGGTGGCGCTGACCTGCAATTACAGGGAATATGTCCGCAGATTCATCAGCGAGGTTAAGCTGCCTATGGTGTCGTTTGATTTCTATCCCGTCACATTCAACGGAATCACAAAGGACTATTGGTACGACAACCTCCAGATTGTCCACGAGGAATCGGAGGCCGCCGGTCTGCCGTTCTGGGCCTTCGCCCTCTCGACCGCGCATGATCCATATCCACTTCCGACGATGGCAAGCCTCAGGCTCGAACTTTACACGGCTCTGGCCTATGGCGCGCAGGGACTCCAGTATTTCACTTATTGGAATCCTGGAACCGAGACCTGGAATTTCCACGAGGCTCCCATCAATCAGGACAAGCAGCGCTCTGAAGCTTATTACCTTGTGCAGCAGATGAATAAGGAACTTCAGGCGAGGGCCTATGTGTTCTTGAACTCAAAGGTTGTCTCGATAGCCCATGTGGGTGATGACATGTATAAAGGATGCAAGAGGATGGAGGATCTTCCTCCTCATGTGGTCTCGCTTTCCACAGGTTCCGCAGGTGCGGTCGTGTCTCTTCTTGAGAAGGGATCATGGAATTATCTTGTCGTTGTCAGCCGCACCCTTGACGCGCCGACCGACCTGAATGTGGAGTTCGGCTCGAAAGCCTGGACGATCGATCGGGAAGGCAACGCCGTCAAACTGGCCAAGGGCCCGAACACTTTCTCAATAGAGCCAGGCGACGTAGCGATCTTCAAGTTCAGGAAGTAGCCACATCCCGCGTCCCTTGAGGGCTGGCGGATCTACGTCTTGTACCCATCTCGCACTTCAAGGGAACCATGTGGGAACCTTTATGAAAAGCAAATGAGGCTGACTAGAAAGCGTCAGCCTCATTTTTGGTTGTTCCTATCGAACCACTCGAATTTATTTCAAAGGACTATATTGCATAACCGGATGTTCAAAGACTATTCGATGAACAATGTCGATGAGTCGCAGATTGAGAAGTACATCTGCGATTACGTTCTAGTGCCTGTCCTTGACAAAGTAGCGAGGCCTTCTTCGCCAAAGTCAAGTTCAAGGACGATATTATTACTGAAGATAGTGCCATCAGTTCATTAAGGCCATCGGAGCCATCCTCTATGTCAAAAAGAAGGAGAACTGGGTAAAGCTATCCGTTGCACTGAAGGAATCTGTCGCAATATTGTCGGCTAGTATTGCTGAAGGGAGTGTCTCCGCCGGTTGGATGATTATGTCCGTCCTCTGGAACGGTACTACTCTGAAGCGGCTCTCATTTGCGACATCATAGGCACAGTCCAGCAGCGCACGAAGCACATCACCAATCTTCCTGACTGGCGTGCTTTTATGGGCAACCACGAGGTTGAGAACTCCGCGAAAAGGAAGGAAATAGCAGATTCTTGATTGCTTATCGTACAAGATTTCATATCTTTGTAAAAGGCCAATGATAAGGTTATGAAAAAGTACGACCACAATGCTCTCATCAAGGCCGCCATCAAGTCCTTTTGGGAGACCAAACAAAAACAACTCACCGCTAGTGGCGATTCCTCCAACCGTGGGGCTGTTGTTGGGGGTAAACAGTTGGATGCCTTTGCCGAATTGCTCAAAAGACTCGCTATAGAGCAGGGCGTACCCGAGAAGTGTATCTACACCAGCCAGGCTTATCTGCCAGGATACTTCCGCTCATCAAAAGACTGGGACTTCTTAATTATCGCCCCCAATAAGAAGCTGATTGCTGCCGTTGAACTTAAATCCCAGATTGGCTCCTATGGCAACAATTTCAATAACCGAACGGAAGAAGCCATCGGTTCAGCTGTGGATCTTTGGACCGCTTTCCGCGAGAACCAGTTCCCCGGCCAAACTGCTCCGTGGATTGGCTACCTTACGGTCGTTGGCAAAGATGAGGGTTCAACGAATCCCGTCCGCAACAACGAGTCCCATTATTCCGTCCTTCCGGAATTCAAGTCGGCCAGTTATCTGGACCGCTACCGGGTTCTCTGCCAGAAACTCATTTTGGAAAGGCATTATTCCATGGCCGCACTGGTTTGCACCAGCGGTCCAGACCATTATGAAGATATGTCCGAAGACACCTCCATTGAGCGGTTCATCCTTTCATTCATTGGTCATCTGATAGGCAACATCAATGAGTTCCAATAGTAGCAGATACGGCTTGCGCCGCTCCGGCGGTCAGCATGGGGATGTGTTCACGTCTCCAGAAGTTGTATCGTATATGTTGGACCTTGTCGGCTACACTGCCGATAGGGATTTGAGCAAAACTAGTATACTTGAACCTTCTTGCGGAGAAGGTGAATTCGTTGTCGAAATCATCCGGCGTCTTCTGGAATCATCCCGGAGATTTGTTTTTGATTTTTCTTCAGCGTTTCAAAGCAATGTGTTTGCATACGATATAGATGAGGCGAAGATCGCCACGTGCCGCAGCCGGATAGCGGAAATTGCTTCCCCCCTTCCTCTTGACGGTAATATCCGTCAGGCGGATTTCCTGATTGCTGACATCAGTTCTTTCGACATCGTTGTTGGCAATCCACCCTACATACGTTATGAGCAGATACCGGCTGATCTCCTTTCCGTCTACAAGCAGCAATTCCACACCTTCCATTATAGGGCAGATCTCTATATCCTGTTCTTTGAGAAGACCTTGACGCATCTGAATCCTGGTGGACGTCACTGCTTTGTATGTTCCAATCGTTGGCTCAAAAATGAGTACGGGAAGAAGTTGCGTGGCTGGATTGCCCATTCTTTCCGGGTGGATTCGATTGTCTCACTTGAAAAGGCCACGGATGCGTTTCAGGAAGATGTACTTGCTTATCCGGCCATTACGCTTATCTCCAAAGCAAAGCCTGGCTCTACGTTCTCTTTTTCAGAACTGACCTCAATTTCCCAGCTCGGGAAAGATGCCGGGCGGCTCCTTCCTACGCCTGTTTCGACCGATTGGAGCAGTGCCTTCAATCGCGTACAGAGCGATGAGACCTTAGTGACCATCGAAGAAATGGGCTTTATGGTTGGTATCGGAGTTGCAACCGGAGCCGATTCAATCTTCATTGCCAAGGATCTTCCATCAAAGGTCGAGAAAGAACTACTTCTCCCAGCCTTGAATGCCAGGGATATGTCTGGTAATCGCCTGCAGTGGTCCGGCCAATACCTGCTGAATCCTTACAAACCTAACGGCGAACTCATCAGTCTGGAAGATTATCCCCAGGCCGCTGCATACTTGATTTCTCATCGTGAAGCCTTGCAGAAACGCCATATCGCCAAGAAGAACCCCGCGAAATGGTACAAGACCATTGACAGGATTGTTCCGTCGCTGAAAGACACTCCCAAGGTGCTGCTCCCGGACGTTTCTGGCAATCAGTTAATTTTCGTTGATGACGGCAGGTTCTATCCACAACACAACCTTTATTACATTACAGGAGGGTCATTGCGCCAGCTTCAACTGCTAAGCGCGATGCTGATGTCCGATTATGTCAAGACCCAGCTTCTCAGCATTACCAATTGTATGAACGGCGGCTATCCTCGCTGGCAGAGCCAATACCTGCGTAAACTCGTGATGCCGGACGTGAACACAATTGAGGATTCATTGGCTGAGCGCCTGCTGGGAGCATATCAAGCTTTTGATATGACTCGCCTTAATGACACGATGGCCGACATCGTGTCTGCGCCTAGAGCAGAGAGTCGCATACGGCAACCTCAGGCACAGCAGTTGACGTTCGATTTCGCGATATGATGTAGAGGACATCATCGCCAGCCTTTTCAAGATTCATCTGGAGTAGAAAAAAAACGTAAATGATACTTTATCAGGTACTTCGAAATTATTGATTCAGAGTATTAACTGTTTCTATACATCAGTATCCGTAAATCATTTTCATCGTTGACAAGGATCAGGTGCGACCATTGGTCACGGAGCAGATCATCACTATAATCCAAGACGACGTAGTTCTCGTTTGTATGCGCCTTCAAATGAGCTGCGATTTCCTCTCCTTGGGATGCTGTCCGTTTAATATCAACAGCCGAGGACAGAATCATGGTCACACCAACAATCTAGTCAATGAAAGGAAATGGATTTGATACATTTTCTATGATCCACTGTCCGCAGTTCAGTCGGATGATAACGTGTGCCGGATCTTCAAGACCCATCTCGCACTTCAAGGGAACCATGTGGGAACCTTTATGAAAAGCAAATCCCCCTACAGCTGGCTGTAGGAGGATTTTGTGAGGTGCCTAGCGGAATCGAACCGCTGTAGCAGGTTTTGCAGACCTGTGCCTAACCGCTCGGCCAAAGCACCGTTGTTTTGGGAATGCAAAGATAATGCTTTTTCTGTTATCCGCAAATTATTTCTTCCCGAATGCCGCCGAATGCCGACATAGTCCACCAAAAGTTCACCAGAGTCCACCAAAAGTTCACCAGAGTCCACCAAAAGTCCACCGGAGGCCTGCCAAAAGTCCACCGGAGGCCTGCCAAAAGTCCATCTGAAGCCTGCCAAAAGTCCATCTGAAGCCTGCCGGAAGTCCACCGGAGGCCTGCCAAGAGCCAACCGGAAGTCTGCCGTTTGCCCTAAATGCTATGCCCTGCTGACCTTGGTCACGTGCTTGAGAATCCTGATCTGCGAGATCACCTTGTCGAGCTCCATGTTGGAAGGGACGGAGATCCTCATGGTGATCTCGTAGGTTCCGCCGCGGTTGTTCTCGCTGACGTTGAACGTCCTGAGCGAGGCCTTGAACGTGTTGACGATCTCGGTGATCTGGCCTATTACTGACGACTCGTTGTCCGTCACAATCTTGAGGGTGCTTTGGAAACTACCGCCGGTAGGCGAGTCCGCCCACTTGACTTTCTGGATCCTGTACGGGTAGGCGCTGATGAGTCGAGCCGCGTTCGGGCAGGAGATCCTGTGGATCTTGATGCCCTCGGTCCTCGTGACAAATCCGAACACATCGTCCCCGAAGACCGGATGGCAGCACTTGGACATCTTGTAGTCCAGCCCCTTGAGGTCTCTCGCGTTCAGGACAAGGATGTCGTCCGATGAGTGCCTGTTGCCCCATTCCGCCGATCTTGCCCCCAGTCTCTCCGCCTCCGCCTCTTTCGCTGCCTCGATGGCTTCGGCGTTTAGCCTGTCACGGTCAAGAATGTAGTTCTTCACGTCATTGACATCCACATCACCACCGGCTACGGCGGCGTAGAACGAATTGAGGGTGGCATATTTAAGCTTCTTAAGAAGTTCGGCCAGCACTTCGTCCGTAAGCTCCAGCTTCCAGTTCTTCAGCCTTCGTCCAAGAAGCTCCTTTCCCTGGGCGGCTTTTTTATATTCCTCCTCATTGAGCTCCTGCTTGATGCGGTTGCGCGCCTTGGAGGTCACGACGAAGCTAAGCCAGTCGGAGGAAGGTTTCTGATTCTTGCCGGACATGATGTCCACCACGTCTCCGGTTTTCAGTTTCTCCCTGATGGACACAGCCTTGCCGTTGATGCGGCCGCCGGAGCAGCGCACTCCCAGTCCTGAATGAATATTAAAGGCGAAGTCCAGCACGGTGGCTCCGGCCGGCAGGATCCTCAGCTCACCCGATGGCGTGAACACGAATATCTCCTTGGAAGGCGGCTGCGGAAGCTCGTCCGGACTGCCTTCGTGTGGGTGCTCAAGGGCGTAGCGCACGGAAGTCAGCCATTTATCCAGCTGGGCTTCATGCTTGATGCCCTTGTAGGACCAGTGTGAGGCCTGTCCGTTCTCCGCCTCGTCGTCCATTCTCTTTGTCCTGATCTGCACCTCGATGGAAGCTCCGCTCTTGTTCTTGACGGTGATGTGAAGGGACTCGTAGCCGTTCGGCTTAGGATTGGTCACCCAGTCACGCAGACGCTTGGTGTCGGCCTCATATTCCTCAGTCACATAGGAATATACCTGCCAGCAGATGTCCTTTTCCTTCTTGGTGTCCGGCTCGCAGTCGATTATGAAGCGGATGGCGAAGACATCGTAGACTCCTTCGAATGGAACCTTCTGCTTCTGCATCTTCCGCCAGATTGAATATGCCGTCTTGGTCCTGATCTTCAACTTGTACTGGATACCGGCGTCGGACAGCGTCTTCTTGAGAGGTTCGATGAACTCCTCTGTCAGCCTTATGCGGTCCCTTTCCGTGGCCTTGAGCTTGTTGGTGATGGCGCGGTACTGCTCCGGCTCGGCGAAACGGAAGTAGATGTCCTCCATCTCGCTCTTGATGTTGTAGAGTCCAAGCTGGTGGGCCAGAGGAATGTACAGCATCAGGGTCTCCAGAATCTTCTTCTCTCTGGAGGCCTTAGGGAACATCTCCAGATGTCTCATCACCTCCAGCCTGTCGGCTATCTTGAGCACGGTGACGCGCGGATCGGTCGAGTACTGCACAATCAGTTTCTTGTAGCTCTCCGCCTCCAGCCGCGTGTCCTTAGGCTTGATTGTCGCGATCTTGTTCAGTCCCTCCACCATTTTGTACACATCCTCCGGGAATCCGCCAGAGTGCAAATCAATCTCAGGATGCTTTCTGGTCGCCTCGTGGAGGAACACCGCCGCCACGCAGTCCGCCGGCAGACCGATTTCGTCCGCCGCGATCAGCGCCACGTTGACCGGATGCTCGATGAAGGGGTGTCCGTTGCCGCGCGTCTCGTCCGCCAACGCCGCCGAAGCTATAGCGTACGCTTTGTCGATGAGAGCCTGCCCGCCCTCATCGTACTGGGGAAATCTCTGATGAATCGTGTCCATAGCAAAGTCCG
>ERZ1026868.942-NODE-942-length-16178-cov-29.560069_pt1 | contig 16178 bp, 28 predicted proteins | sample MGYA00380164_ERZ1026868 | MGnify/ENA primary metagenome ERZ1026868 (study PRJEB33269, sample SAMEA4719800) | human gut metagenome | biome: human-associated habitat; feature: organic feature; material: feces | place: Cameroon | collected 2013-10 ... | reverse complement strand
TTTAATACAAAAACATTATGTTGCTCTTTTATATGTAACTATATGTGTAGTAAATGTATAGTTTAATACCTGGTTATCAATTCGTTATATTTACTCGAAACAACATATCATACACACATACTATACACACAATATACATCTGTTTACATAAACTTTGGTGCTAATTTGGTGCTAGAAAATTTGGTGCTTTCGGTTTTTCTTCTTATCTTTGCACCGTCAACAATAAACATTGAGCTTATGAAAAAGGAAATCGTGCAAATCAGGGAAAGAAAGATGCCCAGCGGTAAGACAAGCCTATATCTTGCCTACACCATCAACGGCAAGAGACAATACGAGTACCCGAAGCTTTATCTCTTGCCTGAAAATGGCAGGGGTAAGACTGCAGCCATAGCCGCCAACAAGGAGACCAGAAGAATCATTGAAGCTATGCAAGCCAAGAAGATTGTGGAACTGACCCAGAATCGAAGCGGCATCATCGTGAAGAAGGAGCCAAGCAAGATGCTCTTCTCGCAATACATCAAGACTTTTCGCGACTACAAAGCCAAGACCACTAGAGGCGAGGAGTACATCAAGACCATCAGCAATGTGGAGAGACACATCTATGAGTATGCCGGAGACAAAGTGACGATGGCAGCTATAGACAAGAAGTTTTGTGAAGGATTCATCTCCTATCTCAGAACCGCCAAGGGTAAATTCACAGAGCAGCCATTAAGCGGTATGACTCAGAAGGTGTACTTTGCTATGTTCAACACTATGCTAAAGAAAGCTGTACGTGACGAGATTATCCCAAGAAATCCAATCGACCTCATTGATGCTGGAACCAAGATCAAGGCTCCCGAAAGTGAAAGGGTATATCTTGATATATCTGAGTTGAAGAAGATGGCTGCATCTGAACCGAAGGACAAATCAACCAAGCAAGCCTTCATGTTCTCCTGCTTTACTGGTCTCCGAATCTCGGACATCCGCCAGCTTAAATGGGAGGATATTGAAGAGTACACCGATGAGGATGGCAACTCCAGATACAGAATGATCAAGAGAATGCAGAAGACTCAGCGAATCATCACCTATTCACTATCAAAGGAAGCGGTCAGTTGGTTGCCGGAGCGAACTGGAGAACTGGTATTCGACAAGCTGGTATGTGCCCCGAACCTGAATGCGCAAATCAAGAAGTGGGCAGAATCGTGCGGAATCACCAAGAACGTCTCCTTCCATACTGCCAGACATACCTTCGCCACGATGATGCTTACGCTGGGGGCAGACATATACACCACCAGCAAGCTGCTTGGGCACTCTCGAATATCCACAACAGAGATATATGCCAAGATCATAGACAAGAAAAAGGATGAAGCCGTAGGACTCATTGATAAGTTCTTCGATAAGGGCTAGACCCGCTCCGTACCCTCTCCGTACCAAGTCTTAGTATCCGCAAGGTTGCAACGTTTGCATGCAAACTTTGCGGAGATTATAGTTAAACTATGTAATTTCCTTCTGATTCTCAGGAGAAAAGCGTAACTTTGCCTCATAAACATTAAAACTCATTGGCTTATGAAACCAGATAAACTAGAAAGGTTTGCCGAAAAGGCAATATGGACTATAGAAGGTATCATGGTTTACATGATATGTGCTATTTTCTACAAAGTTGTGATAGTAGGTTAGAAACAATTATTGTTACTAAACTTGAAACTATCGCAGTCAACAATATCCACAAGAACTTATTGATTTTCTTGTGACGCACTTCAAATGAAGACTCCTTCTTTAGAGCCTTCATTTTCTCCTCATGCTCTTTCTTCAACTCGCTGCCATTCCAAAGGATTGGTATCTGTCTCCTGCCATCCTTAGTTGGGCTATACACCACCCTTGACTCTTGGTTACCATAAGCATACCCTCGATTGAGGTATTCGCTCTTCACCAATAGTTCGGCAACACCTTCTTTCCAGTCATCATCAGGAGATACGTGATCATAAATGATGCTCCATATCTCCTGCTCATAGTCTGACTTATCTCTTATGTTGTCCAGCAGCACATACAACTTCTGCTCGTTAGTTATCTTTGCCATTTTACTTTTCTAGTTGGGAAAATATTTTTTCCTAGTTGGGAAAGTTATTTTTCTCCATTGTAATTCTTTAATATTTCGTCAGCTTCATACTCAGACTTCGATAAAGGAGCACGCTTGTGCTTATCCATTATTGCCTGCTGCTTACGTTGTAAAGCTAATATCTTATCCTTATATGGCTTGACTCTCATCATATACTTCCAAGCCGATTCCCCCTCGTTTCGTTTGATACCAGTTATTTTCTCCCATTTCTGTGCAAATTCCTCGTTAGTTTCTTTCGCAATTTCGGAAAGCCCAGGTGCAATTTTCTTATGCAGATTAACAAATTTCCAATAATCGTCAGACAACATTTTGCGTAACCTTTGGTCTTCAACTCTTGATGCAAATTGACTAGAATCCTCATCATCGTTCTTCTTTGGAAAAGGAAAGGTATACACTTTTTCTTTAAGAATTGGTATTGCATTTTGTGAATTTTCCTTTTTCAGCAACATTCTATTTTGGAAATAGCTATCTTTAAAGGAAACATGACCTCCATTCTCAACAACATCTTGAAAATATAAATCGGAACCATCCAAAATTCCATCAGGATAATATTGTGGCTTCGTTATACCATCCTCAATAAAATATAGCGTTGAAAAACTTTTCTTGTCACTTTTTCTAACGCCAACCCTATAAATTGGTTTCTCTCCGAACAAAGAGCACCAACACTTAGAAACAACAATATAACCAGAGATTCTTTCTCTGCCTATATACATACCATTAATATATTTATTGAAACAAGCATCATAAATACTTGAAATTCTTATAGGATTTGACACATCAAAACCAAAACGTCCAACTGCATTAGCACATCTGCCAAAATCCTGCTTATTAGGTGCTTGAATTGTGCGAGGTTCGCTATTCTTCATATTTTCCAGCATATCCTTTGCTTTTTTCTCGTTTAACTCACGATTCACACTTATTATTCTCTGGATAAATATTACAGCAATAATAGCCAAAAGCAACATTATACCTATAAATACTTCCATCACATCACCCCCATTCTTTTATGAACCAACACCAAATCATTTCCTTTCATTGCCACTAATATCCAGTTCAGTATTGTACCAAAGATACACCCTAATATCCAATGACCATCATGCTGCCAAAAAGTATGCCACAAATAAAATGTTCCAAATGCAAATCCAAGCATATATAGGAAAAAGGCACTATAAACATCAACCTGTCTCAATCTTATGAAATAATAAGGGAAGAACGTTATCGACTTATCAAACAAGTTCGATACTACCATAAATGGCAATGTTCCTATCATTAACAATACGATATAAATAACATCAATGGTAATAGCCCACTTCACTGATAAGAGGACTATCGCATCACATACCACAAGAACGAACAACGTATATAAATTTGTTATAATCAGTTTCATATCTACCACATTTTTATAATTAAACATTTATGTTATCCTACATTTGCTTATCTCATACTGCCAAGGCTAGACACCAGCATATCATAGCACTCCTTGATAGCTTCATACTTTGCCTTCCAGATGGATTCGTCCTGCTCAGGCTGGGCACGATAGATTGGAGCTGGCTCGGCTACTATGTTCGTACTAATTGCTTCCTCTACTCCTCCGGCAGACTCTTCCTTGCGATACATAGAGCCTACACCACGCATAACCCATTCAGATGATACATCAGGGAATGTTTCAAGAACCTTAGCTACGACATTGGCAGACAAAGTTCGTTCACCCTTCAACTGAGTATTAAGGGTAGTTTGTGACATATTAACCATTTTTGAAAGAGCATTAACCGAAAGTCGCTTATCTTCCAAAATAGACATAATACGCTGATAAATAGTTACTTCCATAATTTCACATTTTTAAACCATAATTAATTAATCATAAACGGCTAATCTTTTCTTGCTAAACATTTGGTAATATAGCAATAAATGACTACCTTTGCACTCGGTTAGAACAATCAAATAATGTTCTTTTAACCGCATTAGAATATTAATGCCGCAAAGGTAAAATAAAAAATTGAAATATGCAAGCAAAAAAGAAAAAAATTATTCAGGTATCACCTGAAAATAGAAAAAAGCTGATTGCTCTCCACAGATGTACGCAGGCAACGGTCTATAATGCTCTTGCATACAAGACCGACTCGGAGCTAGCAGTTGCAATCAGAAAGGACGCTCTAGAGCGTTTTGGTGGAATCAAGAACGACAGAGTAATTTTCTGTTAAAGAAGTAGGAGAATATGATTAAGAGATTATTCAGAACATGGCTGAGGTATAGGTTGTATAAAAGTATTGGCGAGCCTACCAACTACAAACAGATATTTGAATGGATATATGACTCGCCAATATGGGAATGGAATCTTAGAATTTTCTGCATCCGTTCATCCAAAGAAACAAAATCAGGGTGGGTAAATGAAAATTGCTACGGAACCATAGAAGAAATATATTCTATAGAAGATGCAGAGACATTATTAAGATTCTTCCACAAGTAGAAATACAGTAACTTGGTTCAATGGTGTACCACCATTAGTAACGATAGTGCTATTACAAGAAGAGATGCTTACAACTCTCCATCCATTAGCATTTAGTTTATCAATACGAGAATTAATCTTTTCGTTCAACTCATCCAAGTTATCTGTCTGGCAGGTGAACATAATTACATTTTGCTGTTTCATACGAAATTGAATTTAAAAATTAAAATAAAAATTTGTCACCTGCAAAGGTACAAAATAAAAACTACAATCGGGCAACGGTAGATTTAATAATGTATAAAATGAAAATTTGTCACTTTCTGTTTCATACACTACCGCCCGATTAAAAAAATGGAGGTGAATATGAATGATCTAGTTTATAGAGGTGAAAGCAACCAACCTCTAACAAATAGCAAATTGGTTGCTGAGGTCTTTGAGAAAGAGCATAAGAACGTTATGCAATCTATCAGAAAGTTGATAGAAGGGACGGCTCAAAATTCAGCCGTCCGCCAAATGTTCTCAGAATCAACCTATCTGAATGAGCAGAATAAAGAGCAGCCTATGTTCGTTATGAACCAAGATGGTTTCACCCTGCTTGCGATGGGATTCAATGGCAAGAAGGCGATGGAGTTCAAGCTGAAATACATCGAAGCCTTCAACGCTATGAAGAAACAGATTGAGCAATCCAAGCCATCCGTTCCTCAGAACTATCTCGAAGCTTTGAAGTCTCTGGTCAAGGCAGAGGAAGAGAAGCAGCAGCTTGCTCTGGAGAACAAGCAGAAGGATGAGACGATCATCACTATCAGCAAGGCGAACGTGGAGCTGGGCAACAAGATTACTGAAATGCTGCCAAAGGTGAGCTACTACGACAGAATCCTGCAGAGCAACGCTACAATGACCATCACCCAGATAGCGCAAGACTATGGAATGAGTGCTATCGCAATGAACAAAGAGTTGGAATCTATGAGAATCCAGCACAAAGAGAGAGGTCAGTGGATATTGTACGCTCAGTTCCTGAAAGGTGGCTATGTTCATAGCAGAGCGGTGGACATCATTCGCAAAGATGGTAGGCACGATGTGAAGTACAACACGGAGTGGACAACGAAGGGAAGACTCTTCCTTTATGAAGCACTCAAAGGAAAGGGCATTCTCCCCTTGATAGAGCAGGAGAACACTCCCAGAGATAAGGGCACTGGTGGAAGATAGTCTTCCGAGGCAACTGGTGCCAGTCAACAAACCATTAACTTCGCTTGATATGAAAGATGAAACGATAAAAAGTGATATTGAAGAGACGAATAAGAGTAGTCTTGGAGAGACACTTGCCCGAATAGAGAAGTATATTCTCATCGGAACAAAGAATGTGCTCAACATTGATGAAGCATCCATAGTACTGGGAGTAACCATCAGAACACTCAGAAAGATGGTGGCAGAGCATACCATACCTATCTACAAGCCCAACCAGCGAGCCTTGTATTTCAAGAAGAGTGACCTAGAGGATTGGATGCTGCAGAACAGAGTGAAACCCCAGTCGGAGATAGATTCAGAGGTGGAAGCCTATTGTATAACCCATTAAACAGAAAGATATGTTCGCAAATGTTATGTTGGTGGCAAGTATCGCCACATTCGCTATTGTAGTTAAGGAAATCCACTCTTACTTCAAGGAAGTGAACGAGTAGATATATATGGAGCTGAATCCGGCATAAAAAATTGTTTGATATTAATAAGTTTAAAATTTTCGTTTTATTTATCTCAAAATAAGGACAAAAGTCTTTTTCGCAAGGATTTTTTGGAATTTGCTATTCCCAGCTCCACAACTGTTGTGTAGGTTCAAGATTGTTTTTAGTTAGTATTTGTTTGAATCGGCATAGGTAGCTCAGATGGTAGAGCAGAAGGCTCCATTACCTTCAAGGTCGTAGGTTCGATTCCTACCCTATGCCCAATATCGCCCGATTCCGAGGAGTCATATCGGATAGGATAAACCTTCCTGGAGAGGTACACGTACCCAAAAGGAGCATCATTAACCACAGATGATGCTTAGACGTGGAAGTGGCAAGCTAATACATACACCTACTGGGTGGAATATGGAACGCTTGGAGTTCACTTGTGAAGATGCAGACCTGATGCCGTGACCCTTATATATAATAAGGTAGCATCAATAGGTAGAAGCGCACAACTACAATGGTTCTAATGCAGCCAGCACGACTTTGTCATATATGATAAATTAAGTTTCCATACAAAAGTATTAATAATACACTATTTACACAGATTTATGCGATTACTAGTGTTGGGAGTCCTAAGCCTCCACAAATGCAGAAGGGAACTTGGAGCGATTATCACCATCCTGCCAATTATGTTCTGATATCGCTCCTCGGAGGGGTGCTTTATTACTCCCACCCCTCCTTTTTTGACAGACACGTTTTTTCAAACCATATAAAAATTATGTATCATTTACGACTATATATCTCCTCTGTTCGTGAGAATCGAGGGGATTTTTATTATAAAAACATTTAAAAAAAACAAGATATGTTATTCAAACCGAAAAGCTGCCACGACTGCTTGTTTGAGCAGATATGTGACAACCCGAATAAGAAATCGGATGGCACTTACAGATGTAAGGGCTATGAATGGAAGTATCAATAACTATTAATAATTATAAGGACATGAGCAATTTAGAGTATTACAACAGACTAAAGGTTGTTCCTCCCGAAGCACTCAGAATAATTCAGTCTGGAAGACTAAAGGGAAAGAGCGACATCAATCCGATGTGGCGCATCAAAACTATGACCGAGAATTTCGGTATATGCGGTATCGGATGGAAGTATGTAATAACCAAGCAGTGGACGGAAACATTTGGTAGTGAGGTCAAGGCATATTGCAACATCGACCTTTTCATTAAGGTCAATGGAGAATGGTCAGATGCCATTCAGGGAACAGGAGGCTCTTCGGAAGTTACAATGGAGCGCAATGGTGCTTACGTATCAGATGAATGTTACAAGATGGCACTCACTGATGCTCTGTCTGTTGCAATGAAAGCACTAGGAGTTGCGGCTGACGTGTACTTTGAGAAAGGTAAGTATCTTATAGATCACGATAGCAAATACGACTTGGTTGATAGTCAGGCAGCGCAGCAGACTGCACAGACTCAGCAGCAATCTCAGACAACCGCCCAGTCAGCGCAACCGCAGTATCATCCCGACAACCTAGCCGAAGCCTTGGAGTGGGTGAAGCGATGTGTGAACAGAGACAACATCAAATGGGTGATGGGCACTTATATGCCGCTCAACAGCAACCCTCAGTTTATGCAAGCCTTATCAGCTAAGAGAAAGGAGTTAGGAATATGACACAGAACATCAAGCTGAACAAGCCAAAGATCACCTTCATAGAGGAGACCCACAAATACTTCCTTGGCAAGAAGGAGCTGAAAGGTATCACCGGAACGCTGGTGAGAAAGGCATTCCCCGACACCTACAAGGATATTCCTGAGTCTGTACTGATGAAGGCTGCAGAGCGAGGAGGTATGATCCACAACTCCTTCGAGCTGTTCTGTACCGTCTTCGATTCCGACATCAAGATGTACCCGAACCCGACAGAAGAGATTCGGGCATTCAATAGTATGCTGGTCTCCTACGGTCTCCATCACGTTGATTCCGAGTATCTTGTTACAGATGGCGAGAACTTCGCTTCTGCCATTGATGGAGTCTTCGCTGACAGCGATGGCAACATCTATCTGGTAGATTACAAGACCACATCCACTCTACACTACGACAACGTTTCTCTCCAGCTATCCATCTATGCACGATGGTTCGAGGAGCAGAATCCTAACTTGAAGGTGAAGGAGATTGTTTGTATGTGGTTCAAGAACGGACAGAGTAAGTTCCAGCCACTACCTAGGGTAGCTGATTATCAGATTGACGATTTAATCAACGCTTATCTCGCAGATGATCCTGACTACAAGTATGAGGTGGAAGTGCCGGAAGCCTTCTCGTCAACCGAGCAGCAGTACCGACTCGTCACCGCTAGGATTGATGCATTGAAGATAGAGCAGGATGCCTTGAAGGAGAAACTGATGAAGATGATGGAAGCCAACAAGCAGAAATCCATCAAGACCCAATATGGCTCCTACTCCTATGTGACAGCATCCACCAAGAAGACTTTCGACACGAAACTCTTCAAGGACACCGAGCCGGAACACTATGAGTACTATCTGAAAGATACTACTACGAAGCCATCTATCAGAATCAAACTTAATTAAGTATAGATATGAACGTAACATTTACAGGCAAGATTATTGCAGCAGGGCAAGTTCAATCAGGAACAAGCCAAAACGGAACTCAATGGAGTTCGTGTGAATATGTTATCGAGGAGTTGAACCAGCAGTACCCAGCTAGAGCCGTGATTCAGGTCTATGGCTCCGACAAGCTGCAGCAGTTCAATATCCAAGTTGGTGAGATCATCACCGCTCACATCGGATTGAAGGCACATCAGTCTAAGGACGGACGATGGTTCAATCAGTTGGATTGCTGGAAGGTGCAGCGACCAACCGCCCAGCCACAGCAGATGCAGCAGCAGACTCAGGTGTACGCTAGTCAGGTAGGACAGAACTACCAGCAGGGTGCTCAGCAGGGATTCCAGCAGAATCCTCCGCAGCCAGCTCCTATCCAGCAGCAGATGCAGAACTTTCCCCCTCAGGTTGATACCAATGGTCAGCCTATTCAGCAGCAAGCTCAATATGGTGGTCAGCAGGGTAATCTCCCATTCCCAGCCAACAATTAGTTGATATTCAAAAACAAAGGTTATGGAAATCCATCTTGTGCGTACTTCTCTTGGTCTTCAAGCTTATGCAGACGAGGACTATGAGCAGTTGAGAAAGATTAAGGTCGGCTCTGTTGTCAAGGCGAACATCGTCCGTCCACGCAACGTGAAGTTCCACCGCAAGTTCTTCTCCCTGATCCGAGCCGCTTGGGATTGTCTCACCGAGCAGCAGCGCATCAATCTCCGTTCGGTAGAGACCTTCCGTGAACAGCTCCTGATTACATCGGGATTCAGCGAACCGCTCTACGACCTGAACGGACAGAAGTTCTTGGAGCGAGCCAAGTCTATCTCATTCGCCAAGATGGATGAGCCAGCCTTCAACGAAGTTTATTCCAAGGTCTTGGACACCATCCTTACCATCATGGTTGCCGATGGTGTATCAGAAGACGAGTTTAATAACATTCTAAAAAATTACACATAATATGACACGTAGAAACGACAAGCGCAACAATAGACGTAATCGTCAGCGCAATAACCAGCCAGAGTTATCACCAATTGGTTCAATGCTTCTTGGGGCACTCCTCGGCAAGTGTGCAGAAATGTTTGTCAAGAAGGTGATGGAGAAGGACGAGAATACTCCTTCCATCCACACAGATGGTATCACCGACAAGGATATTCAGAACATCAACGAAGGTAATGCTTCTTTATCTAAGTTGCGCATCCCTGCTGATGGTACTGCAGTAGAGTACCCTATCCCTGATTATTTACAGTTCTTCTTCGATGAGGAAGGTAAGTTGATGGTGCGCAAGAGACAGGATGGTGAGTCTGCTCTTGATGAGGAGACTCAGAAAAAGCCTATCACTTACGATGATATTTGCAAGGAACTTTTCTTGGAAAAGAAAACTTACTGGCTTGGTAATAAAAAAATCAACTATTTTTATCCAGTTGAAAATAACTATAACGACATTAGCAACACCACCAGCGAGGCTCAGACTAAGCGTATGGCTGCTTACAATAAGCTGATGAACATCGCCAAGTATCTCAATGGTGATTGGAAACCAGATTTCAATGGACACCATAAAAACTGGAACATCTGCAAAGAAGATGATGATTACTTAACATTATGGACAGATATTACTGAAAATTGTTCTGTTTACTTCAAATCAGAAGAAGCTGCATGCGAAGCTGTCCGCCTGATGGGTGAAGATTCTCTCAACGACCTTTTCTCAACCGACTGGTAATGGCAAGCTACGCTGAAATCAAGGCAAAGCTATTGCAGGAAGGCAAGAAGATACGCAAGCGATCATCCTACGATGAACACAACTTGCAAGCAGCAGAGGTCAGGTATATCCGTGGGGTACATCCTGACCTCGAAGGGGTATTCTTTGCCGTTCCCAATGGCGGAAAGCGAACCTCCCGACAAGCCGCTTGGCTGAAAGAAGAAGGTATGAAGCCGGGGGTATCTGATATGATCCTCCTGAAAAGCACCTCCCAGTATGGTTTCCTCTGCATAGAAAACAAGACTCCGAAAGGTAGGCAGGAACCCGAACAGAAGGTATTCCAGTTTGAGGTGGAACGACATGGTGGCAAGTACATCATCGTCCGCTCTATAGACGAATTTATGAAAGCAATCGACAATTATCTTAATGGTGAACTATGACAGACGAAATCAAACAAGCCATCCTGCTCCTAGAGGAGAATGGCTACAAGGTAACCCCACCACCCAAGCAAGTCAAAGATGAATATACCTTTGCGAGAGCTTGGGATTTGTATCAGAAGAAGGTGGGCTGCAAGGAGAAGCTGGAAAAGAAGTGGAACTCAATGAGTCTGAAAGACCGAAAGGCAGCTATCGAATATATCCCATTATATGTGATTGCAACCGAGGATAAAAAATATCGCAAGAACTTTCAGACCTTCCTCAACCAGAGAGCTTGGGAAGATGAAATCATCGGTGGTACTCCACCGCCAGTATCTACCAACGAGTCTGCATCCCAAATCAGTCAGCTTATCGCCAAGATAAAGGTAGAGCAGAACACGGAAGAAGCCAAGAACCACGCTCTTCGACAGCGTATCTATGGTATGATTCAGGTTCTTCACAACAATCATCAAAGCTTCTGCCGCAAGCAGTTGGAGATTTATCGTGACAACGGAACCTTGGAACGCTTGGGCATCCAATGGAATCCATAACACCATCAACAATGATACAAATCAGCAAATACAACAAGCAGCATCCGCTCAGGGTCTTTGAAGCCTTCGCTGGCTATGGCAGTCAGAGCCTAGCCTTCAAGTACCTCAAAGAGAAGCACCCAGAGTTCGACTTCAAGGTAGTGGGCTATTCCGAGATAGAATCATCCGCCATCCAAGCTTATGGACTCCTGCACGGAAGAGACATCACAAACTATGGTGACGTGACAAGGATAGACTGGAATGAGGTTCCCGACTTCGATTTCATATCTTGGTCTTCTCCCTGCCAAGACTTCTCCAATGCAGGACTCCGGCAAGGTGGCGAGGAAGGAAGCGGCACACGTTCATCCCTTATCTTTCAGGAGAAGAGAATGCTGGCAGTCAAGAAGCCGAAATATGTAATGTTGGAGAACGTGAAAGGTCTGCTCACCGAGAAGATGAGGAAGTACTTCTTCCAATATCTCGCAGACCTAGACTCCTTCGGTTACACTTCTTTCTACAAGGTTCTGAATGCCAAAGATTACGGAATCCCACAGAATAGAGAACGCATCTTTGTCATTTCCATCCTCCGCACCGAGGATGATCCGAACCCAGAGTATCACTTCCCCTCTCCTATCAAGCTGGAGACTACGGTTGAGGACATCTTGGAAGATGATGTGTCTCCTGAGTATTACCTCTCCCAACCGCTCCTAGAAAAGTATCTCACCAAAGCAGACATCAATGAATCCATCCAAAAGCTCTACCCCGAATATTTCAATACCCAAAACGGCTGATGGTTGCTCTTCTGCAGTTACCGCCAGCTTCTCTATGACAAGCGTAATGAATCTTCTGAACACCGCCCATTTCCCTAAGTGTGGAGTATTAATCATCAAGAAGTTAAGCTAATGTGCGACAAAATTATAAAGCTGGCAAGCTTACAGATACCGAACAGATTTGAATCAGAGAATCGGGTCTATTCCGTTAAAGGTATCTCGCCAACGCTGAGTGCTGCAATCGGTAACGGAGGCAACAATATTCCATTATTCTTAATCATCAAACGAGTATGATAACAGGAGGAAAACGAATGAAATCCCTGCTCCTTTCGGGGAAGGTTAAGCCTGATATGGGGGGGCAAGTCTTAGACTTATATAACCAGCAAGTCTATCAAGGCATCGCCCCTACCATGCTTACCACAATAGATTCATCATCAATGACATTCGTAACAATCATGAATAAAGAAATCATTCATACCGCTCCCAACGGCAAGAAATACTCCATCCAAATCAGGAAGTACACTCCTAGAGACTGCTTCCGGCTGATGGGTGTACACGAAGCCGACATAGACAAGCTCCTGAGCAAGGAGAAGTCGGGAGCCAGCATCATCTGCAAGAGCAAGCTCTATGCACTGGCAGGAAACTCAATAGTAACCAACTGCCTGACCGCTATGTTCGAGGAGCTGATTTTCCCTTCGGGGAATCACTACCACGACAAGACGGGTCAGCTATCACTCTTCTAGCTTATGGATATTTTCGGATATATCAAGGTAGGCAAGCGCATCAGTAAGGCGCATAAAGCCCTCTTTTACCACAAGACCATGGTACTCTGGTATAAAGGCAAACCTATCATCGGAACGATGCACGATGGCTTGTGGTATCAACAAGATATGAACGGAATATGTGAACAATTAATGTTCCAATCCGAAGTAACCCACGTCTCATTCTTACCTTCACCAAATGAAGACAGAGAAAGAACAAATCCAAGCCATCATCGCTGAGATTCAAGCCAAGAGAGAAGCCGCTCACATCGTGCCTCCTCACGTCAGAACCTCAGAGATTATCAATCGGGGATTCCCCAAGCCATATCAAGCCCTCAACGAGTTAGTCAGAGAAGGCAGAATAAACTGGTGTAAGACCCTCAATGATATGGCATTCACTATCAGATCATAGCCTAGCTATGTTGAAACACAATTAGAAAACTCAAATCAATATGGAAAAAGAATTAAAAATCATTTTAAAGGAGGAACTGGAAGTCTTATCAAAGCAAGCTTACGAGTCTGCCAAGAATAAGGGCTTCTACCCAAAGGATGTTAATACAGCCTTTTACCTGATGTTCATCATCGTGGAAATGAGCGAGGTGTTGCAAGCCGACAGAAAAGGCAGACACGGCTCCATCGAAGACTACGAGAGCGAGATTGAAATGGGCAGGGATATGCCTACCGCCTACAAGAACACGCTGGAAGGTACGGTTGAGTCTGAGTTTGCCGACATCGCCATTCGTATTTTATCGCTATTGGGCTGGATCATGGAAGGAGATAATATCGAGCTATCAGAAGATGAAGACCTCATTGGTGAGTACAAGCTGGCAAGTTATATCTTCGGATGGGATTTAGCCGGAGACTTATACCGCATCATCGAAAAGATGGGAGTCTTGGACTTGGATAGTTCTCCAAGCTGGTATCTCGCCAAATACCTTCAGGAGCTTCTGATGGACATCTTTGCGATTGCCCATAACAACAGAATCGACCTGAAAGAGCAGATCAAGCTGAAAATGAAGTATAACGAAACTCGTCCGCATCTTCACGGATATAAATACTAGGAGGGGGGGGTGAGCAATGAAAACATTTGTATTTGATATTATGCTCAACGGAAGATTCATCTGCACTTTAAAGTATAAATATTGTGCGCTCTTCCCGATAGACTTTGAAGATTTAACGAAGTTCGTTCTTAAAAAGAGACCTGCTTTGAAAGGTAAGGATTTTAGAATTGCGTTTTAAGGAGAAAAGCGTATGGTACAGAAAGAATTTAGAGAACCACCTCGTTATATGGTTGGCGATATAGTTTATAGTCACGGATTTATTTGTATTGTCTGTAGCGTCTATCCGTTCAATATAGATTATTCTTATGATCTTAAAGCTATTAGCGGTAAGAGTTTGGGCAAGATTTGTCAAAGTGATATTATGCATGTTCATATTTGGGAAGAGTTTCTTAAAAAGAATGGATGGGCATGTTATCGCTCTGAAGGAGAATGTATTGGGCATAGGTGGTATAAACACCAAGAATACCCTTTCACTTTGCGATATAATAATTTCTTGGGAATTTGCGGAGTATCTTTCAATGACGGAAAAGACGATACTGTTATGATAAAATGTGTAGATGAACTCCAACATATTCTTTATGGCTTGCAATTAGATAGCAATTTAAAAATATAAACATATGGATAAGTTAGAATATATTCCAGGAGATTTGGTAATGGTTGACAATGATATAGTTAAAGTTATGACTAGAAGTGTTAACTATTTCTTGAAAATCATTAATAACTATGATGTAATGTTTCATAGTGGCAATGTCTATAAGTATAGTCCAAATGAACTAAAACCGATTCCTCTTACTCCAGAGATTCTAGAAAAGAATGGATGGGCGAAAGAAGTGATGAGCAGAGGAGTAAAGAATAGCCATTGGGTATATACAAAACCCGATATTGAAGAATATGGATATTTTCCTATCTACATAGAAAAAGGTATTGGTGATGAGTTTGATGTATATCCGTTTACTGACAACAATGTTTGTACACAAATTGCATACATTAAGTATGTTCATCAACTCCAACATCTTCTCTTTGGTCTAGGACTTAACTCAGAAATGGAGGTGTAGATATGGCATTAGAAGTTGTAGTTTTAGATAAGGATGAATATAAGTCACTTATTGATAATCAAGCTGACGAGGAAGAGTTGGAATACTTGAAAGCTTGCCAATATGCCTTAGAAGCCTTTAATAAAGTCAGAGGCTTATGCCATAAATGCAAAAAGTCCGTTATAATTGACGGGTGGGTGTGTCCTTGTTGTGGGTATGATTCAAGAGGTGAAGAATTATATAAATATGGTGATTAACCGCCTTCGGGCATAAAATATAAAGATATGACAGAAGAAAGATTATCTAGAGCTAACGAATTAAGCAACTTTGTTAATGCTTATAAAGAAGTTATCGGTAGATATTGTAATGGCATGAGTGCTAATGAAAACAGACTGGGGAGTGCTCTAATAGAAATAAACAAGTATGCGCCAAAAGAATCTGCCGACATAAAGAATGCTATAAAAAAGGCTTTAAATAGCATTCAGAAAGAGTTTGACGAGCTTTAGTAACTAACCATCCCTTATGGGATATAAATAGATAGAAAATGAGTGAAAATGTAATCACATCGTACAAGGGATTCGACAAGAATATGAAATGCCGTAGATTTCAGTACGAAGTAGGAAAAGAGTATGAAATGGACGGAGAAATCAAGTGTTGTAACCGAGGTTTCCACGCTTGCAAGTCTCCACTTGAAGTGTGGGACTACTACGATATGCTTAACTCTCGCTTTGCAGAAGTAGAGCAGTCCGGCAAGATAGACGAAGAAGAAAAGTCAACAAAGATATGCTCTTCTCGTATCAAGATTAAGGCTGAGTTAAAGTTGGCTGACATCATTAATATCGGTGTCGAGTGGCTGAAAGATATAACATCACCATCTAAAGTTAAGGCAGATAGTGTGTTAAACGACAACGGAGACAGAAAGAAACAGATTGGTTCAAGCGGTTACTCTGCTCAGATTGGTTCAAGCGGTTACTCTGCTCAGATTGGTTCAAGCGGTTACTCTGCTAAGATTGGTTCAAGCGGTGACTCTGCTAAGATTGGTTCAAGCGGTGACTATGCTAAGATTGGTTCAAGCGGTTACTATGCTCAGATT
>ERZ1026868.936-NODE-936-length-16251-cov-3.767041_pt1 | contig 16251 bp, 13 predicted proteins | sample MGYA00380164_ERZ1026868 | MGnify/ENA primary metagenome ERZ1026868 (study PRJEB33269, sample SAMEA4719800) | human gut metagenome | biome: human-associated habitat; feature: organic feature; material: feces | place: Cameroon | collected 2013-10 ... | reverse complement strand
CATTGAACCGCCGCTACTGCGAGCTGACGGGTCAGTATTGGGTGTGGAAAAATGTGAAGGCGGACTACTGCGGTTTCTTCCACTATCGTCGGTACCTGTATCCGGACATGGCGGCTCGGAGACCCTATATCATTCGCTCTGCTCCCACAGAGGTGGAGCTGGAGCACCTTGGTTTTCGGGAATTTCCACAGCTGATTGGGCGGTATGACCTGATAGCACCCATAGGCGAGGATATGTATATTTCCGTGCGGAAGCACTACGCCTCCGCGCCCTTCCATCACGCGAAGGATCTTTCACTTGTAGAGCAGATTATTCGGGAGCAGCATCCGGACTATATCCCTGCGATGGAGCGGTACCTGAGTAATTCTGTGTGCTACTTCGGCAATATCTTTATCATGGCGAAGCCAGTGTTCGATGACTACTGTCGGTGGCTGTTCGCTATTTTGACAGAGTTCGATCGCCGCGTCGACATCACCGACTACGACCCGCAGGAACTGCGAGTGGACGGCTATCTTGCCGAGCGGTTGTTTGGCATTTATTACACCCACAGGCGGGGTGAGCTGCGGACATTGGAGCTGCCCCGGGTACATTTTGAGCAAGATGACAGGCTGCGTAGAAAGCAGGAGTTTATTAATGCACTGCTGCCGCCGGGCAGCAAGCGACGGGCGATAGTAAAACGTTTTTCTGCGAGGAAAGGATAAGGGGATGTACGACTACCTGATCGTGGGCGCAGGATTTTATGGTGCCGTATTTGCCTACGAGGCAACCAAGGTGGGAAGAAAGTGTCTTGTGCTTGAAAAGCGGAAACATATTGGTGGGAATTGTTTTACAGAGGAGGTTGATGGGATACAGGTCCATCGGTATGGTGCGCATATATTCCACACGGCAAATAAGGCTGTATGGGAATTCGTAAATGAATTTGCGGAATTTAACCACTTTATAAATTCACCCATCGCCAATTATCACGGGGAGATATTCAATCTGCCGTTCAACATGAACACCTTTAGCAGAATGTGGGGAATTAAAACGCCAGAGGAGGCTGCTGTGATAATCGCACGGCAGCGCAGCGGGGGAACAACTGAGCCGCGTAATTTGGAAGAACAGGCCATCTCTCTGGTTGGTCGGGATGTTTATGAAAAATTGGTAAAGGGGTATACGGAAAAGCAGTGGGGAAAGGCCTGCACAGAACTGCCGATCTCCATCATTCGTCGGCTCCCGGTTCGTTACACCTATGATAATAACTACTTCAACGACCCATATCAGGGAATTCCCCAGGGCGGCTATACACAGATATTCGAGAAACTGTTGAGCGGTTGCGATGTGCTGCTAAACACAGATTTCTTGGCAGAGCCGGAAAGGTATCGGAGTCTGGCCCGTAAAACAGTTTATACGGGAACAATAGACTCTTATTTCGGCTATTGCTTTGGCCCGTTAGAGTATCGAGGTTTGCGCTTTGAGACAGAGATGCTGGATTGCCGCAATTATCAGGGAGTCGCTGTCGTGAACTACACAGATCGTGAGACTCCTTATACGCGGATTATCGAGCATAAACACTTTGAGTTTGGCTCGCAAGAAAAGACCATTATAAGTCGAGAATACCCTGCTGCGTGGGAGATGGGCGAGGAGGCGTACTACCCCATTGATGATAGCTCTAATCGAGAGAGATACACCAAATATGCACAAAAGGCGCAAGGGGAGACAAATGTAATTTTTGGCGGTCGTCTGGGGCAGTATCGCTATTTCGACATGGACGATACAATTTTAGAGGCACAGACGCGCTTCCAACGGGAGAACAAATGATCTGCGGCTCTCTTTGAAAGGTTGACCAATATGGCAAAAGAAGGTACTCCCTCTGTCTGGCACAATTTCATAATGAATTTCTTGCTGAAGACGTCAGGGATCGTATTTGCAGCTATCAGCTATCCATACGCATATCGCGTATTAGGGGCGGAGGGCGTCGGTAGAACGAGTTTTGTGACATCCGTTGTGTCTCTATTCTCTTTAGCTGCACTTTTGGGGATTCCTACCTATGGGATTCGCGCCTGCGCACGGGTACGGGACGATAAGGCGACGCTTTCAAGAACCGTGAGAGAGCTACTAATGGTACAAATGGTCTCAACTGCGGTGGTCGTACTTATACTTGTTGGTTGCGTACAGTTGATTCCAAGGCTGACGGAAAACGCTGAACTTTTTTACATACAGGTTGTCGCTTTGCTCATCAGTGCTTGCGGGACGGAATGGTATTTTGCAGGCACAGAGCAGTATACCTATATAGCGATCCGCTCAACCCTCGTTCGTGCAGTTATGTGCGCACTGACTTTTTTGCTGGTGCGAAGGCCGACAGATTACGGTACATACATGATCTTGCTGGCGGGGGCGACCGCTATACCCTGTTTGCTGAATCTTCCTCAACTGCACAGGCAGCTTAGCGGCGAGGCTGTATGGGAGCGTCATCAGCTCAGACGGCATATTCGACCGACATTGGTTTTTTTCTTCCAGACGGCGGCAATCACGGTCTATACAAATTTAGATTCTGCCATGTTGGGTTTCCTACAGAGTAACTATTGGGTGGGCATATACGATGCGGCACTGAAAATAAAAATTGTTTTGTGCTGCTTTACAACTTGCCTTGGAACGGTGTTATCCCCGCGGCTATCATATTATTTTCATACAGGTCGACTGGAGGACTTTGACAAGAATGTGAGAAAATCGACAGAGTTTACTGTGATTACTGGACTTCCACTGGCAATCTTCTTTTGCCTGACCGCTCCAGAATGTGTTGCTGTACTTTTTGGAGAGGGATACGCCGCCGCTGCGTTACCTTTTCAGATCCTTAGCCCGACGGTTCTACTGATCGGTCTTTCATCTGTTACAGGAACGCAGTTATTGACAGCGATGGGAAAAGAGAAAATCGTTATGTGTTCCTGTTTGGCAGGGGCGGTTGTTGATTTTGCAGCAAACTGGGTGCTGATCCCGCGATATGCCGCAAACGGGGCGGCGATCGGAACATTGTTGGCGGAAGCCGCAGTCCTTGTGGTGCAGATCTGCGCTCTGCACCGGCAAAACTATCCTATGTTTAAGGAAGTCAAATGGTCTGCGACCTTAGCTGCGGCGGTAATGGCGATGGCAATACCGGCCGTGCTGAAAATGTGGCAGCTATCGCCAATTTTATATATGGCGATAGCGTTGCCAGGCTATTTCCTATGTGCGGCAGGCGTATTGATTGTACTGCGTGAGCCGCTGCTATGTTCAGCCCTGCAGCGCATATACCATTCGCCGGATAAATAGGGGAATTCAAATGAAAAAAAGAAGAGCCTACATCTCATCTAATCTAACTTACGGCTTAATCGCTTTGTTCTCTTTCGTTTTCATGGTTGCCAATAGTGGAAATGAAGGCTTTTGGTATGATGAATTTGCCCAAATCACATTTTCTGGTATGGGAAAGAGTCTGATGGAGTCTCTCTTGACGGCAGACCCAACGCCGCCGTTATTCAATGTGATGGCAAACGTTTGGTATAACATCATGCCTTACGGGGAACGGTGGTTACTGTTGCTGCCGCAGCTTGCTACCGCCCTTGCTGTCTATATCTCTGGGAAATGGGCGGAGTCGCTGTATAGCGCAAGAGTCGGTGCTTTTACGGCGTTGCTGTTGGGGACTTCTCAAATTGTGATAGAACAGTGCGGAATGGAATTCAGAGGATACGGAAACTATCTTCTGTTCTCAGCTCTAACATTTTACTTCTTTTCTGTTCGGTGGAGAAAAAAAGATAGAGGCTACGCATCAGAAAGTGTTTTCTACGGTATCTCGCTGGCATTACTGCTGTATACGCATTTATTTGGGTTGCTCCTTTTTACGGCATTACTTTTGGCAGACGTGATAGCATCATGGAGGCAAAAGAAAGTATGGGGCAGAGTACTCCCGTACATATGCGCCTTTGCTTCGTTTGTGCCATGGCTCATCTATTTTGTGACAACGCAAGGTGAGATAACAGCAGCAGAACAGGTGCAATGGATGCCCGCACCAACGATTTGGGAAACCGTAAAAATAGGAGTTTTTCTTTGTGGGAATCATGTTGTCACATGTTTGCTGTGTGCATTAGGCGTAGTGACGATGGTGACTGCGCTTTCTCGTATGCCGAGAGAACAGCGATATTCAGAGAGAGAATTACTTCGATTGATCCCTTTAGCTATCTGTGCCTTTATGATAGGAGTGGCGGCTTTTTTTGGCATAATGAGGGCAGGAAAGGCGACCCTTTTTGTCAAACGCTACTTTACGCCGTTGTTCCTTTGCTGTGTTCTTTTTGCAGGAGTTGGGCTGGAACAAATCATCAAATGGACAAACAGCCTACGCAGTAAAACGGGGAAAATAGCGTGCGGAACAGTTGTGTCTTGCGTAATTTTGCTTTCAATCATTTCAATTTCGCTTTTCAAGGTTGCAAGTGGCGACAATCCTCTTGGCCGATATTACCAACGTGAGGCGGCAGAGGTATTGTGCGCTCAACCGGATATTCACAATAGCAATGTGGCAGTTGTTACGACTATGGATCTCTATGAGGAGGCATGGTGCGAATACTATGGGCGACAACAAGGGAGGCGAGAAGGCTTCTGCGCAAAATCAATATTTGACATGACCGCAGAGGAGCTTCTGTCGTACAACACGATTTATTTTGAGTATGGGTTTTGGCCAGAACGGAGCGAAGAACTGGACACTCGCATTGCTCTGGAGAAGAGCTATCTTATCGCTGAACAATGGCCCGAATGTGATTTGGTCAAGTATACAAGAGAGTGAAAGGGGAAGGGACATGAAAACTGTATTACTTGCCGGGGGATTCGGCACACGCATCAGTGAGGAATCCCAGTACCGGCCCAAGCCCATGGTGGAGATCGGCGGTATGCCCATTCTCTGGCACATTATGAAGGAGTACGCCAGCTATGGCTTTAACGAGTTCATCGTGTGCGCGGGGTACAAGCAGCACATGATCAAAGAGTGGTTCGCGGATTACTTCCTGCACACCAGCGACATTACCTTTGATTTTACCCACGGTCAGAATGAAATGACCGTACATAATAACCACGCCGAGCCGTGGAAGGTCACCGTGGTGGATACCGGTCTGAACACCATGACCGGCGGGCGCATCAAGCGTATCCAGCCGTATGTGGGGAACGAGCCGTTTATGATGACCTACGGCGATGGTGTGTGCGATGTGAACATCGCAGAGCTTCTGAAGTTTCACCGCGAGCACGGCAAGTTGGCCACGCTGACGGCGGTGATCCAAAGCCAGCAGAAAGGCGTTTTGGACATTGGCAACGACAACTCTGTTCGTGCTTTCCGTGAAAAGAGTGCGGCAGACGGCGCACTTATTAACGCAGGGTACATGGTACTGGAGCCGCAGGTTTTTGACCTGCTGGACGGCGATGGCTGCATCTTCGAACGGACACCGCTCCAGACGCTGGCGGAGCAGGGACAGCTGATGTCCTACACCCACCGCGGCTTCTGGCAGTGCATGGATGACAAACGAGAAATGGCTATGCTGGAAAAGCTCTGGGCAAGCGGACAAGCTCCGTGGAAAGTGTGGGCGGACTGATGAACGGTATGAATTTGGATTTCTACCGCGGCAAGCGGGTGTTTGTCACCGGTCACACGGGCTTTAAGGGCAGCTGGCTGTGTAAGATCCTGACCATGGCCGGGGCCGAGGTCACGGGGTACTCCCTGCCCGCGCCCACTGAGCCGAGCCTGTTTGCCATCTCCGGTGTGGAAAAGGACATGACCTCGGTCATCGGCGATGTGCGCGATTTTGCCGCACTGAAAGCGGCATTCGATGCCGCACAGCCGGAGATCGTGCTGCATCTGGCGGCGCAGCCCATCGTCCGTGAGAGCTACAAGAACCCGGCGTATACTTACGAAACCAATGTGATGGGTACGGTCAACATTTTGGAATGTGTGCGGCAGAGCACCTGTACGAAAAGTGTTCTGAATGTTACCACGGATAAGGTCTATCACAACAACGAGTGGGCGTGGGGGTATCGGGAGAACGAGCCGTTGGACGGCTTTGACCCGTACTCCAACAGCAAGTCCTGCTCAGAGCTGGTGACCCATAGCTATGTCAACAGCTTCTTCGCTGACAGCGGTGTGGCTGTGTCCACCGCCCGCGCCGGAAACGTGATCGGCGGCGGCGACTTCGCTGCTGACCGTATTGTGCCGGACTGTGTACGCGCTGTGCAGGCGGACAAGCCCATCGGCGTGCGGAACCCCCACTCCACCCGGCCGTACCAGCATGTGCTGGAGCCGCTGTTCGCCTATCTTATGATCGCCCAGCGGCAGTATGAGGACGGGCGGCTTGCCGGTTGGTATAACGTGGGACCGGACGACTGTGACTGCGTCACCACCGGTCAGCTGGTGGAGCTATTCAAGGAAAAGTGGGGCGCGGGCTTTGATTGGGTCGATCAGGCGGAGGCTGACGCGCCGCATGAGGCGAACTTCCTGAAGCTGGACAGTACGAAGCTGAAGACTACCTTCGGCTGGCAGCCTCGCTGGCATATTGACGAAGCTATCGCCAAACCCTGCGAGTGGACGCGGGTTTGGCTGGCCGGCGGTGATGTAGCCGGCGAGATGGAACGGGAGATTAGGGAGTACAGCTTTCGTAAGGGACTGAAGATATGACAGCAAAAGCAGAGATTAGAAACGGTGTAGATCCGCTAAATGTTTTAAGAATGATTGCCGCCATGTGCGTGTTCGTTCTACACTCCACCTTGTTCACGGATACATCTTTTTTTGGTAGTGATTTGACGTTTATTTTCAGGGCACCTGCATGGGGTGGTGTTTGGATATTCTTCCTGCTTGGGGGATATCTTGCGGGAAAAAGCTTTTCAACACAACGATATAGTTGCAACTTAACGGGAGCAAAAAAATATTACATTAAGAGGGTTAAAAAGGTTCTTTTGCCGACTTGGGCATTTATATTTATTGTGGCAGTGCTCGCTTTTCCGGGCTTTATACCAGAAAATCCTGTCACGCTATATAAAATTGCCTTGTCGATGTACAGGGGGATTCCGGGAGTAGATGGAATTGGGGCGTGCTGGTATATTTTTGTCAGTGTATGGTTTTATTTAGCTACCCCTTGGTTTTGTAAGCTTATGGGGCTTATACAAAAGAGATTTTACCCGCTTATGTTCTTTGCAGTATGGCTGGTTGGTATGGGATTTCGCTTCACTGCGCGAGAATGTTTCCTAGATTGGTACAGTGTTGTTTATGCATCAGTTCCTGGAGGAGCAGATTTATACTTCGCCGGGGTAATTTTGGCATATTGCACAGATCGAAACTTGTCGGCACCCGCAAGGGTTAACCATAATCTTCTTAAGGCAGCAGCATATGGTGTACTTTTAACGTTAATACTGTCAAATTGCTGGATATATAACGAAGGAATTCTCCACAACCCGAAGATGATAGAGGTCTATCAGTATATATATCCCTCGCTATACCTGCTGATTACTTCATTTTACATTGTAGTGTTGGATATGATTCCACATCCGACAAATTCGCAACCCCAACCATACGCCCAACGGATTTTGGGATACATAACATCAGCATTTTCCAACATTGCGTTTGAGTTTTATCTGTTTCATAGCTTGGTTTTGAATCGCATTTCTCCGTACATTAGTGGAGAAAATGCCCTATGCCGATATCTGAAGCTTCTGCTTCTTGCAGCGGTTATTACTATCATTTTATCTGTTGGATTTCACCGAGCTTTTTTACCCCGGCGGGAAATGACTGCAGAAAGCAAAAGACCGGCATAGTAAACAACAAAGGACTATTGTTTTTATGGGAAAACTACTTGCGCTGTTACGCTCTATCAATCGAGACAATTGGAAGACGGTTCTGATTCAATTCATTAAGTTCGGCATTATTGGCGTATCCAATACGCTGATCTCCACGGCGGTTTATTACCTGTTTATCTGGATCAATACGGATCTGTATTTTGCGGGTAATGTGGTGGGATGGATCGTCAGCGTTTTCAATAGCTTTTACTGGAACAATCGCTTTGTTTTCAAAAACTCAGAGTTCAGCTGGTGGAAGAAATTACTCCGAACATATCTGGCCTACGGCGGCAGCTTTGTGGTCGGCAGCCTCCTACTGGTGTTGCAGGTACGAGTCCTCGGTATATCTGAGTGGCTGACCCCGTGGATCAATATGGTCATTACCATTCCGCTGAACTTCCTGCTCAATAAGTTCTGGGCTTTTAAGGCGTAAAGCAGTGAAAGAATTTACTTGCGAGAGGAATACGATGGCAGAGAAAAGAATAACAACGAAAAAGATACGGGATCCGGCTAAGTTGTGCGGTATCCTCACAGTGGCTGCATTGCTTTTATTTTTAATTGCAGGAACAGTTAGTAGCGGAGATAGCTTTTTTACAAATTTTGGCGCAGATGCCAGAGACACCGGTATGGATTTCTTTAACAGTTTGGCGGAAGCAGCCAGTGGAGAGCCGTATACGCAATTCAAAACATTATATCCGCCATTGGCGAATCTGCTCTTTTTCCTCCTTGGAAAATCGGTTCCGGAGGACGTGTCCAGCAAATGGGCAAGTACCCATGGTGCGGTTGTTGCTATGCGCGGGACAGCCAATGATTTGCGCACGCATCAGGCACCAATGGTTTTATTTCTTTTCTTTATTCTGATCAGCGTTATTGCACTTTATATGCTGGTGGAATACATCGGAAAGGATAATAGTCGAGGGAAATGGCTTGCCTTTTCATCCGTGTTTTCTTTTGGCGTGCTGTTCGCTTATGAGCGCGGAAACATCATTGTGCTTACTTTGGCTTTAGCACTGTTTTTCGTGTTTTTTCACAATAGCGCGAACAGTGCTGTGGTAAGAGAGCTTGCGCTGGTTGCTTTAGCTTTGGCGGCTGGGCTGAAGATATATCCAGCATTATTTGGACTGATTCTTCTAAAAGAACGGGATTGGAAAAAAGCAGCGAGAACAATCATATACGGTATAGCGTGTTTCATCCTCCCATTTTTTGCTTTTGACGGGCTGGCAGGAATGCGAATCTTCTTTGGGCAGTTGGTACGTATGACCACAGGTGCGGATGCGCTGTATGGAAGCATTGGTATACAGGGGATACTGATGGCTACCTTCAAGTGCCTGAAAAGAGTGTTTGATGTGCCATATATCCTGCAGGATGCCATTACATGGACGGTAAAGCTCCTGTCCGCTGTAATTCTCGTGGTTTCATTTTTTCTTTCCAAAGACAAATGGCGCCAGTACTTAGATCTGACACTGATGCTGGTTTTATTTCAGACATCCTATTTCTATACGTTGAGCTTTTTCTTGATCCCCTTTATTGCTTACTGCAAGGAGAACCCGTCCGTCAACAAGCATAATGCCGCGGCGTTCGTGTTCTTTATGATTGTACTGCTGCCGTACCCCGCGTTCGTTGTTTACAAGGTGTATACAACTCGCCATCTACTGGCCGCATTGGCGATGGGATCGGTGGTGATTGCGGCGGCTGTGCGTACATTGAGGGCTTTACTCGGCGCAAGCACAAAAAACGTTATAAAAAACTGATTACTAAGAACAGACAAGATGCATAAGAGGGAGACATACATGAACAAGAACTGGACTACTGAAGCAGAGGCGCGCCAGCAGATCAAGGAGCTGGTTGCTGCCTATTACCGTGATTTCAAAGAACAAAAGAATACATTCGTTCCCGGCGACCGTATCAACTACGCTGCCCGTGTTTTTGATGAGAAGGAGATGTGCGCGTTGACCGACGCCACGTTGGACTTCTGGCTGACGACCGGTCGGTTTGCCGACCAGTTTGAGAAGGAATTTGCCGCATGGCTCGGTGTGAAATACGCACATCTGGTCAATAGCGGCTCCTCCGCAAACCTTATCGCCTTCTCAGCTCTGACGGCACCGGAACTGGGTGACCGGCAAATCAAGCGCGGCGACGAGGTCATCACCGTGGCCTGCGGCTTTCCCACGACGGTCACACCTGCCTTGCAATATGGCGCGGTACCGGTGTTCGTGGACGTAACCATCCCGCAGTATAACATCGATGTCACCAAGCTGGAAGCCGCACTGAGCGAAAAGACCAAGGCTGTTATGGTGGCACACACGCTGGGCAACCCCTTCGACTTGGCGGAGGTCAAGGCGTTCTGCGGCAAGCACGGTCTGTGGTTGGTGGAGGACAACTGTGACGCACTGGGCAGTCAATACACCATTAGCGGGGAGACTCGCTTTACCGGCACATGGGGCGATATTGGCACCAGCAGCTTCTACCCGCCCCATCACATGACCATGGGTGAAGGCGGCTGTGTCTATACCAATAATCCGCAGCTGCATCGCCTGATCCTATCCTACCGCGATTGGGGCCGCGATTGCATCTGCCCCTCCGGTCAGGACAATTTCTGTGGACATCGCTTTGACGGACAGTTTGGTGAACTGCCCAGGGGCTATGACCACAAATATGTATATAGTCATTTCGGCTATAACCTGAAGGTCACAGATATGCAGGCGGCCATCGGCTGTGAGCAGTTGAAGAAATTCCCCGCCTTTATTGAACGCCGCCGTCACAACTGGGAGCGGCTGCATCAGGCACTGGAGCCGTTACAGGACAAGCTGATTTTGCCGGAGCCTGCGGTCGGAAGCCGTCCGTCCTGGTTTGGATTCATGATTACAGTGAAGCCAGAGAGCGGACTCTCCCGCAACGAAATTACACGCTATGTAGAGGCACATAATATCCAGACGCGCCTGTTGTTTAGCGGGAATCTGATCAAGCACCCGTGTTTTGACCAAATCCGCGGCACGAATGCCTATCGTGTGGTTGGCGGGCTGGAGAACACAGATACCATCATGAACAATAGCTTCTGGGTCGGCGTCTATCCCGGCATGACGGATGAGATGATCGACTATATGGCGAAGGTGATCGCAGAGGCGGTGAAATAGTTTCAACGAACGAATCTTATATGGGAGAGGTCTATCATGTGTAAACGTTATCTACTTGATTGTACCCTGCGGGACGGTGGATACCTGAACGACTGGGCATTTGGCAAGGACAATATTACTTACATATTTGAGAGATTGGTCAGTTCCGGTGTGGATGTGATTGAAGTTGGCTTTTTGGATGACCGCCGTATGTTTGACCCTGATCGCACCATTATGCCTAGGACCAGCTGCGTCCAGCAGATTTTCGGTGGGGTGAAAAGAGGCGGTGCCATGGTGGTTGGCATGATCGATTTCGGAACTTGCGGGATCGAGAATTTGCAGCCTTGTGAGGAAAGCTATCTGGATGGCATCCGCGTTATCTTCAAAAAAGATAAAATGGTACCGGCTATTGAATTCTGTAAGCAGGTAAAGTCTTTGGGCTACAAGGTATTTGCACAGCTTGTTTCGGTCACCAGTTATTCGGACGAGGAACTGCGGCAGGTGGTAGACTTGGTAAATGCGTGTCATCCTTACGCCATGTCCATGGTTGACACCTACGGCCTTTGTGATGCTGTGAAGCTATCGCACATCATCGAAGTGGTGGATGCAAGCTTGGACCGGGACATCGTGTTGGGCTACCATGCGCACAACAACTTCCAGTTGGGCTACGCAAATGCCGTGTCTGTCCTCAACAGCGGTTTGGATCGTGATGTGTTGGTGGATGGCACCCTGTATGGCATGGGGAAGAGCGCTGGCAATGCACCGTTAGAGCTGCTGGCGATGTACATGAATCTTAACTACGGTAAACAGTACGATCTAGGTCAAATACAGGAGACGATTTCCACCTGCATTTTGGACTTGTACCGAAAAAAACCATGGGGCTACACGCTCTTTTACTACATTGCAGCACTTAACCGCTGTCACCCGGACTATGTGTCCTTTTTGATGAACAAACGAACGCTTTCTGTTTCGTCTGTCAACGAAATCCTGCAACAGATTCCGGAAGAAAAGAAACTGGGCAAGGATATGAAGATGATAGAGGCACTGTACCTGGAGTATCAAAAGCAGTCGTGCGAAGATGCAGAGGTCCTTGCACAATTGCGTCAAATGTTGGACGGGAAAAATGTTCTGATGGTAGGACCGGGCCGAAGTGTTCAAGCCGAAGAGTCTCTGATTCAAGCCTACATTGATCGTGAGCATTCGGTTGTCATCCCCGTGAACCAAATCCCAGAGGCTTTTCCTGCAAGCATTATCTTTCTGACGAATTCTAGGCGATACCTGCAGATGAGTAATAAGCTGCACAGCGCGGAAAATAGGGAGATACCCATTATTGCCACATCCAATGTCCGGCTGACGGATACCAAAAATGTCAAGTATGTCAACTATGCCAGCTTGATTGACGAGAGTAGCGAATTCCCTGACAATTCTATGATGATGTTAGTTCGCTTGCTATGCAAAGTGGGCGTGAAGCAGGTTGCATTGGCGGGGTTTGACGGTTATACCGCAGACAATGTGAATTTTTACGATGCCAATATGGAGTATAGCTTTATTAAGGAAAAAGCAGACAGCTTAAACGAAAGTGGACGCGCTTTCTTTGATAGCGTCAAAGATCAGATTAAGATCTTTTTTGTAACAACTTCGAACTATATTGGAGGCAAACAATGAAGGTAGCGCAATACGTGGCGGACTTTTTGGTCAGTAGGGGTGTGGATCACAACTTTATGGTCACCGGAGGAGGAGCAATGCATCTGAACGATGCTTTTGGCCATCATCCGGGACTGAAGACCATCTACAACCACAACGAGCAGGGCTGCGCAATTGCGGCGGAGGCATACGCCAGAGTGGCAGGCAAGATTGCCAGTGTTTGCGTGACCAGCGGTCCCGGTGGTACGAACGCCATTACCGGAGTTATGGGCGGTTGGCTTGATTCTATTCCAATGTTTGTGGTTTCCGGGCAGGTCAAGCGTGAGACGACTATGTGGGCGGTACCGGAGTTATCGCTAAGACAATACGGAGATCAGGAGTTTGATATTGTCCATTCTGTTTCCAACATGACAAAATATGCTGTTATGGTCACAGATGAGAATGATATCGCTTACCATTTGGAGAAAGCATGGTATTTGGCAAATCATGGTCGTAAAGGACCGGTATGGCTGGATATTCCGCTGGATGTGCAGGGTGCGCCCGTGGACGAAAGTAAGTTGCGGCATTTTGATCTTGCGAATGAAATGGTCGAACCAGAGGTGCCGATGATCAGTGCGGAAACGGCCAAACATATTCTGGATAAGATTAGATCAGCTAAGGCACCCCTAATTTTTGCGGGCTCAGGTGTCCGCCTTTCTAATTCCGGCGAGTTGTTACTTAAATTGGTCGAGAAACTGCGCATTCCTGTGGCGGTGGCGTGGAACAGCGGCGATTTAATAGCGTATGACAACCCATATTATGCGGGCTCTCCCAGTCGGGAAGGCACACGTGGCAGTGCGTTTATTGTTCAGAACTGCGACCTGCTGATTGTGCTGGGGTGTCGGATGGACATCCGAACGATTACTTATAACAAACATGACTTTGGCAAGCACGCCTATAAGATCATGGTAGACATTGATGCGGAAGAATTGAAAAAGCCCTCGTTTGTACCGGATATGTCGGTGCAGGGAGACGTTCGTCAACTGCTTGAACTGCTGTTGGCAGAGCCGTACACGGCAGAAGCGTTGCACGAGCCTTGGGTCAAATGGTGTCGCATGATGGTGGAGAAATACCCGGCCTGCCTCCCGGAATACCACCAAGATGCGCGATTAAACCCGTATGTTTTTGTGGACGAAATGTTCAGCCAGATGAACGAACGAGATGTTCTGACATTGGGCAACGGAAGTGCCTGTGTTATGACTTTCCAAGGTGCGAAAATCAAGCAGGGTCAGCGAATGTTTACGAACTCGGGGTGCGCCGCCATGGGTTACGGTATGCCTGCGGCTATTGGTGCCGCCGTGGCCAGAGCAGCGGATGAACGGGTCATTTGCATTGATGGTGACGGAAGCTTGATGATGAATCTTCAAGAGTTGGAAACGATAGCTTTTAATCATTTGAATGTCAAGTTGTTTATCCTAAACAATGATGGTTACCACTCTATCCGACAGACACAGCGAAATCTGTTCAACGGTCGGTTGGTGGGACTGGATCGAACGAGCGGCGTTGGATTCCCTGATTTTGGGAAGCTGGCAGATGCATTTGGTTTTGCCTACTTTGAAGTGTCTCAGGAGAAGGATCTTGCCGATACAATAGAACGGTCTTTGGATGCTATCGGGCCTGTGATGTGTAATGTGATTGTGGATCCAGACCAGAATTTCGTGCCCAAGCTCTCGTCCAAGGTATTGCCGGATGGTCGAATCATATCACCATCCATGGACGATATGTTTCCGTTTCTGCCGCGAGAAGAGTATGAGAGCAACCGCTACTCTGGTGACTAAACATGGAACGCAGATTGATAATATTTGATTTTGACGGAACCTTAGTCGACACCATTACAGATGTGGGAATATGCTTTAATGTAGCTTTGAAATTCTGTGGTTTGCCGCAGCATCCGCTGGAGAACTTTGGAAAGTTTGCTGGTGGAAATTTAGAGACTGTTGTATCTAAATTGCTGCCCCAAGGGTGGGTGACAGAAGAGAACATTGCGCGGGTGAAAACAAAATATCGTGAGGTCTATATGAATAGCAAGAAAGCTAACACGTTCCCTTACCCGGGAGTGTGGGAGATGTTGCAAGATCTAAAGACACAAGGTTTCCTATTAGCCATAAACTCGAACAAGGGACAAGTATTATTGGATGATATGGTAGCGAAACTGTTCCCAGGGGGCTTTTTTGATAGCGTTGTTGGCTATTTGGAGACGCGTCCATCAAAACCAGACCCCTACGGCGTGAAAATGATTACACAGGAATGCGGGTGTCAGATTGATCGGACGATTTATGTTGGTGATGGCATCAGCGATGTACAAACTGCCATAAATGCGGGGATTCCATGCGCGTTTGTGACTTGGGGACAAGGGGATGTGTCCCAAATTCCAAAGAGTGCCACCGTAGAGATATTCGACTCCGTAGAGAAGTTGGAATCCTACCTACTTTTGGCAAAAAGATAAGGGGGATATGATGCGGAAAGCAATTATTACTGGGCCGACCGGCGCAGTGGGCGTGTCTCTAATTCAGGAATTAGTTTCAAATGGTATTGCGGTTACGGCAGTATGCCGCCCTAATTCCAAACGGATGGGTGCTATTCCCGTTGATCCGTTGGTGGACATTGTGCAGTGTAATGTGCAGGAGTTTATGACACTTGCGGACAAGCTGCCCTGTGATTATGACGCATTTTATCATTTTGCATGGGATGGTACCTATGGCGAAGATCGGCAGGATATGCTGCGCCAAGCAAACAACGTCCTGTATACCTTACATGCAGTTCATTTGGCAAAAGCACTTGGCTGTAAGGCCTTTATAGGTGCGGGAAGCCAAAGTGAGTTTGGACATGTAGATGGCGTATTACGACCAGACTTACCATGTGACCCGGACAACGGATACGGGATTGCAAAGCTGACTGCGGGAAAAATGAGCCGACTGGAATGTGGAAAGCTGGGACTGCGTCACGAGTGGTGCAGGATACTCAGCTTGTATGGACCGTTTGACGCGCCTTACACAATGGTGATGAGCGGTATTTATAAAATGCTTGCCGGCGAAAGGCCACAGTACACTCCTGCTGAGCAGATTTGGGACTATATCTACAGTAAGGATGCTGCCTGCGCCTTCCGGCTGGTGGCGGAGAAAGGGCGGAACGGGGCTGTCTACTGTTTAGGTAGCGGACAACCAAGGAAATTGAAAGAATATATTTTGGCTATCCGGGATGCAATAGACCCATCCATTGACGTCGGTATAGGAGAACTGCCGTACTACCCCAACCAAGTTATGCATCTGGAAGCAGATATTTCCAACCTGACCAAAGATACGGGGTTTGTTCCGAAGTATTCCTTTGAAGACGGTATCCGTGAGACGGTAGCGTGGGCGAAATTGCACATGGAAGAGAGTAAAGAGACATTTGGTAAGCTGTAACATGTGGAGGAGAAAGTGAAAAGGAGTTTTTTGCGCAAAGAAAGCAAGTGCACGGGAGAAGAAATTGCAATTTTTTACTGTTGTCTAGGATTTGTAATACTTCTTGCCAGCTCATATGCATTTATGATGTGCAGAAAGACGATGCCTTTTGCGGAGGGCTGGTATACCTATTATGCACAACTCATGAATGAAAAAGGGTTACTTCCCTACCGCGACTTTGAGTATCTGTTTTCGCC
>ERZ1026868.934-NODE-934-length-16261-cov-7.835061_pt1 | contig 16261 bp, 10 predicted proteins | sample MGYA00380164_ERZ1026868 | MGnify/ENA primary metagenome ERZ1026868 (study PRJEB33269, sample SAMEA4719800) | human gut metagenome | biome: human-associated habitat; feature: organic feature; material: feces | place: Cameroon | collected 2013-10 ... | reverse complement strand
ACGCTGTCGTGGAGATTCGTTCAGGCAGGGTTGAAAGGAGCCGGATAACCAAGTCGATCCTTGTTATTGACGAGGCGCAAGACCTTGGAGAGCAGGAGTTTGCATTGGTCAAGGAACTTATCCGTTGCAATGAGGATATGAGGGTCATCGCTGTCGGTGATGATGACCAGAACATCTACGAATTCCGTGGCTCTGACTCCGGGAATATGAAGTCCCTGATCACTGAATATGGGGCGTCTGTCTATAATATGCTGGAGAATTTCAGAAGCTCTCAAGCGGTCATTTCTCTGGCGAACTCCTACATTAAAGGAATATCCGGACGCTTGAAGTCCGCCCCGATCGTAGGTAAGAGAAGTGATCCGGGACATATCCGTTTGGTTCGTCATTCCACTCCCGACTATGAGCAAGCCATTGTTAATGAGATTGTTTCCGACAGGAGTCCGGGTCGTGTCTGCGTTCTTGCCGCCACGAATGACGATGCCTTGGTGATATCGGCTTTGCTTAACAAGTCCGGCCGGAAAGCCCGGCTGATCCAATCCCGAGATGGATTCCAATTGTCCGATCTTGCCGAATTCAGAAGTTTTCTTGACGCTGTCAGGAAATATGACTCCGCTTGCCTTGATGACGCAATGTGGGCTGAGGCAAGTGATTTTGTCCGGAACCGTTTCAGTGACAGCGGATGCCTTGATTTGCTTGAGAACTGTCTGGCCGCTTTCAATGAGGAATATCCAACCCGTAAGTATGTCTCTGATTTTGAGAACTTTCTGCTTGAATCCCAACTTGAGGATTTCACGAAGTCCAAGGACTCGGAGATCGTGGTCTCAACCATTCATAAAGCCAAAGGCTGTGAATATGACAATGTGTACATCTCGTTGAAGGGGCTTCGGGAGATCACCGACAAGGAACGCCGGATGGTCTATGTCGGAATGACCAGGGCTAAGAACAACCTATCGGTGCATTTTGACAACGTAGATATATTCACAGATGAAGTGTCACGCTCCGTGATGGTTGGAGATGAGTCGGTCTATGGTGCTCCGGAGGAGGTTTTGATGCAGCTTTCCCATCGGGATGTCGTATTGGATATGTTCAAAGGCAACCAAAGCCTGTTGCGGAGTCTGCATTCCGGAACCAGACTTGAGCTTGATGGTGACTACCTGTCCGCCGAGATTGACGGTTGCCGCAGGAAGGTTCTGAAATTCTCGGCCTCGTTCAGGGAAAAGCTTGCCAAAATGGCTTCAAAAGGATATTCACCGGTTGAGGCCTGCGTCAGATTCCAAGTGTTCTGGCGTTATGATGAGCAGGTCGAAGGCAGTGCGGAGCCTGTTCGCCGTGAGATTATGATTCTTCTTCCAGATCTGGCTTTCAGAAAAGTAAGTGACTTACGATAAATGCCGTAAAAGAAATATCCTCCAACCTGTTCCAGACTGGAGGATATTTCGTTATTGTGTTGATTATATCGCTTGTCTGTCACCACTCTATGAAGAGGGGAGAGATGGCGAGGTAGTTGCCGGTAGAGGTGAAGGACGGTGAGGCGATTTTCACCTTTTTCACGAGAACAGGGGTTTCGGCATTCCGCGCCGCGATGAAGGAATATGTTCCCTTCTCGGTGGCCCAGCCGGAGCGTTGCTCATCGTATGAGGCGAGGAGGGGCTTCGGGATCCTTATCTCAACTGTCTGTGATTTTCCCGGGGCTATCACATCCGTCTTTGTGAAGCCTTTCAGCTCGCGGGTAGGTTTGTCCATGTCCTTGCCGGGAGCCTTTACGTAGATCTGGACGACCTCCTTTCCGGAATATTTGCCGGTGTTCTCCACGGTCAGGTTGACGACATATTCATCACCGGCGTCCTCCACGGTCATTCCGCTGTACCTGAAGTCCGTGTAACTCAGGCCGAAGCCGAACGGATAGGCGGTGCGGATCTTCTTGGTGATGTAGTACCTGTAGCCGCAGTAGATGCCTTCACGGTAGTTGACGTAGTCGATGTTCTCGATGTCGTACCGTTTCGTGACTCCGGCTGGAGCCGGACGGTGGAACGAGTAGTTGACCGGTTTGTCGGTGAGGATCTGAGGCATGGTTCCGGCCGTCGGGTCATCGTAATAACTTACAGGAATGCTCATCGGAAGCCTTCCGCTCGGAGTTTCCTTACCGGAAAGCACTGAGGCTATGGCATGTCCGGCCTCGCATCCCGGAAGCCAGCTCATGACGATTGCGTCGGCCATGTCCTGCCATGCGGTCATGTCCACGATTCCGCCGACATCCAGCACGACAATCAGCTTTTTGCCCTCCTTGTGGAACGCTGTCGAGACTCCCTTGATAAGCCTCATCTCGGCATCGGACAGCAGATAACTGAATTGGTAGAGTCTGTCCTTGCCTTCACCGAATATGCGACCGATGGTTATGACGGCCTTGTCGGCTTCCTTTGCGGCCTGCTCCAGCACGGCTTTGGACGGCATGGCCTCGGCCGGACGTTCGGCATCCACGAACCATTTGTCGAACTTGCTGTTGATCCTGCGGGTATTGAACCTTTCGTATTTAAGGCAGTCTTTGTAGAAGTCGTCTGTCGTTTTGTCCAGTCCGAATCCCGCGTCGGAAAGCCCCTTCTTGAGGTCTATCACGTATGAGCCGTTGACGTTTCCGGCTCCTGTGCCTCCGGTGATGAACTCGTAGGAAGTAACTCCGAACAGCGCGATCTTCGACTCGGGTGCCAAAGGCAGGGAAGCCGCATCGTTCTTCAGCAGCACGATTCCTTCCTCCGCGGCTTTCCGGGCCACAGACGCATTGTGCCGGAGGTTCGGTTTATTGGAATATTCATACCCTTTGAACCGAGGACATTTGACGATGAGCCTCAGGAGTCTCGCCACAGCCGTGTCAACCACCGGCATAGGCAATGAGCCGTCGGTCATGGAGTTGACGAGGCGATTGTAGTGCTCGTCGCTGCCCGGCTGGATCATGTCGTTGCCGCTTGCGACCATCTTGTCTGAACATAATCCCGCGGCCCAGTCTGTCATGACCACACCTTTGTAGCCCCAGTCATCACGAAGAACTCCTGTCGCCAGGTCGTGGTTCTCTGAGGCCAATGTCCCGTTGACATAGTTGTACGATGTCATGACGGTCCACGGATCGCTCTCCTTGATGGCGATCTCGAAGTTCCTCAGGTAGATTTCGCGCAGTGCCCGGACGGGAACCCTTGCGTCAAGGTAGAGCCTGTTGAGTTCTTGATTGTTAGCGGCGAAATGCTTGATGGATGTTCCGACTCCTTGGCTCTGGATTCCGCGGATGTAGCCAGCCGCGACCCTGCCGGCCAGAAGAGGATCTTCGGAGTAATATTCAAAGTTTCTGCCGCACAGAGGATTGCGTTGGATGTTGATGCCAGGGGCGAGCAGGACATCGACTCCATATTCGAGAACCTCATTGCCTATGGCTCCGCCGACCTCCTCGACAAGCGATGGATTCCAGGTGGAGGCGAGGGAGGTTCCGATCGGGAACTTGGTGCATGGGCGGTCGTCGATCCTGACTCCCGCAGGGCCGTCCGCCAGCACGATAGCCGGGATGCCCAGCCTTTCTATCGGATGGGTTGTTCCGGCGGAACCCTTTACGTAGAGAGTCGTGTAGCCGACTCCGTCGAAGGCTTTCGCTCCGCTGCCTACCAGCAGGGCAGCCTTCTCCTCGGTTGTCAATTCATTGACAATCTGTGAAATATTATCACCGTTCAACTTCAACGGAGAACCCGCGAGCAGAACGGTGACCAAAAGTGAACCAATCATCATTGACTATGCCTTGTCCATCATTGTGAATATCCTTCCGCGGACTTCCTCGATGGTCCCGGTGCCGTCGATCTCCTCGTACTTGCCTGCCTTCTTGTAGTACTCCACAAGCGGTTCGGTCTTCTCGTGGTAGGTCTTGATGCGGTTGTTGATTGTCTCGTCCCTGGCATCATCGGCGCGGCCTTCGATCGCGGCCCTGTGCTTGATGCGCTCCATGATCATCGTGTCGGGGATCATGATGGAGACAACGGATGTGACAGCCTCGCCGTTCTTAGCGAGCATCTTGTCAAGAGCCTCGGCCTGGGCGATGGTGCGAGGGAATCCGTCAAGAAGGAAGCCGGAGACTCCGGTCACGGTCTTGAACTTGTTCTCGATCATGCCTTCCACAACCTCGTCCGGAACGAGCTCGCCGGCGTCGATCAGAGCCTTTGCCTTGAGGCCAAGCTCAGTACCCTTGGCGATCTCACCGCGGAGAAGCTCACCGGTGGAAATGTGGCAGAGATTGTATTTTTCTACCATTGCGGAGGCCTGGGTGCCTTTCCCGGCGCCCGGAGGGCCAAAAAGAATAAAATACTTCATATCTGTGTCCAATACATAAATGTCTTTGAGGTTTCTTCCGATCTCGTTGTAGTCAAGCCCGAAGCCGACAATGAAGTCATCCGGAATCTCCATCGCCACATAATCCAGCTTCACGTCCTTTGTGTATGATGCCGGTTTGAGGAGCATCGTGCAGATCCTTGTTTCTGTGGCTCCTTTCTCCTTTAGGATGTCCTTGAGCGCCACGATCGTGTTGCCGCTGTCCACGATGTCCTCGACGACAATGATGCGTTTGCCTTCGATGCTTCTGGTCAAGCCCATGACCTCGCGCACGTTGCCTGTGGTGTGGGTGCCGTTGTAGGACGAAAGCTTGATGCAGACCAGCTCGCAGTTGAACGTGAGCCTCTTCATCAGCTCCGACGTGAACATCAGTGATCCGTTGAGGACACAAAGGAGTACCGGGCAATCTGTGCACCCGTTGAAATCATGGTTGATCTTCTCGGCTACCTTGTCGATGGCTTCCTCAATCCGCTTGTTCGGAATGAACGGCTTGAATGACTTGTCAAATAGTCTGACGTTGCTCATTGTGGTTCGTTGTTTATAGTAAAAAACAAAATTAGGCAATATTCCTTAAAAAAACAGAAAAAACATACCTATGTTTTATGTTTCTTTTCGTTTTTTACGTTTACTTGCCTTACCTTGCCGGCCTGAACTTGAAGGGATGTGAATCTCTTGGCATAAACATCACGAATCATGAATATCCTGAAAAACTTCACTGCCGCGCTGCTGCTCGCGGTGCCTTTGTTTCAGGCTGATCTGACAGCTCAGTCTGACAACCTCATGAAGGCGATATTATATCTGTCCGGCGCGGATTCCGAGGAGGAACTGGACGAGCAGGAGATGGAAAGATTCTCCGTATTGGCATCCAGTCCGTTGGAAATCAATCTTGCGTCAAGAAGCCGTATGGCCACATGTGGACTTATGAGTCAGTACCAGGTGGCGAGCCTGATGGACTATCGCTTGCGGAATGGTGATGTGCTTTCCGTCTCGGAACTCGCTGCTGTTGACGGTTTCGGAGAGGATTACGCCAATGCTCTCAGGCCATTTGTCTCGTTCGCCTCCAACGCTTTGCCTGGTCAGACAGAGATCGGATCAAAGCGTCTGACACATGAGGCCTTGGCCCGTTCCGCGGTCAAAGGGAAGGATTTCAACTATGGAGCCAAGTACAGAATGAACTATGGCGAGTCTTTCGAGTTTTCATCGGCTGTCAGGACTAAATATTCAGACAAAGAGCGGTTTCCTCCATCGGCGTGGGCGATGAATATGACATATTTTGGCAAGAGAAGGATCGGCAAGGTCATCATCGGGGACTTCAACGCCCGTTTCGGCCAGGGGCTTACGCTATGGAGCGGAATGTCCATGTCTGGACTGTCATCTTCATCATCATTCAGTAAACGGCCATCCGGATTGTCTCCGTCATGGTCATGGGCCGGGATAGGAAGCCATAGGGGAGTGGCGGCCGACTTCACGGCCGGGCGCATGGTTCTCTCCGCGTTTGCCTCCCTTCCAGGGCTTCGCTCATGGTGCGAGAGCGGCAAGCCCGCCGAAATCTCTCTGATGACAGGTGCGAACATAACCCTCCATTCCCGCAACGGGCAGTTATCCCTCACAGGCTACTGCCAGACAGAGCCAATGAATATGCCGGTTAGGCCTAAGACCGGCAAACTGTCAGGAGACTTCCGCCGTTCATGGCGCGGGGTGGATTACTTCGGGGAGTTTGCATGGGATTTCTCCGGAAAGAGTCCCGGAGCCATTCTTGGAGCCGTGTTTCCTTTGGGAGACGATTGGAAACTCTCTTCGGCGATCCACAGTTACTCCTCAGGCTTCGGTTCTGATTACACGGGAGGGATACGTGGCTGGACAAAGACTTCCGATGAGCACGGAGCCGCCGTCGGGCTTGAGAAGGCGGGAGCTTTCCTTACGGCCGACTTTGCCGTCAAGGACAGAGACCGTAGCAAGAGACAGGTCCGTGTGCGTTGCAGATTGCCGTTGCAGTTGACCAAGGCGATGGTTCTTTCTGTGAGGATTACGGAACGTTTCCGTCCTTACGAGGAGGTTCTTCGATACCGCACCGGGGCTCGTTGTGATCTGGACTGGTCAAGTTCAGGGCTGTCGGCGCGTTACGGCCCGTCAGACAAGCCGGCCTGGAAGATCAGAGGCAGGCTTGAGGGACTGCTGTGCCGTTCGCTGGCCGGTCTCGCCTACCTGGAAGGTGGACGGAAAACAGACTGGTTCAGCGCCTATCTTCGAGGAACCATATTCATTGTCGATAATTGGGATGACCGGATATATTCATACGAGCGGGACGCTCCGGGTAACTTCACTGTCCCGGCCTATTACGGGCGTGGATGGAGTCTGTCAGCTGTTTCCGGATGCAAATTGCGGCTTGGCAGGGGGAGGGCCTTGAAACTGTACTTCAGGGCCTCGACAATGGCATATTCATTCATGAAAGATCCAAAGCCTTCGGTTTCGGAAGCGAAGGCTCAGGCGGTGGTGATGTTTTGACGGCTACTTTGGAATCCTTATTTTCATCCCAGGCTTGATGTTCTCGCCTATCCCGTTGAACTTCATGATCTTTTCGGCAGTCATGCCCGGGAACTTCTTCGCGATGCTGTAGAGGGAGTCACCAGCCTTCACGGTGTAGTCGGTGTAACTCAACTGGCTGGAGGCTGATTTGACAGCTGATGCGGTCGGCGCCCCGCCTCCCTTATAGATGCGGATCTTTTGCCCGATCCTGAGGTTCGTGCTTCTGAGGTGGTTCCACTTCTTGAGTTGGTTCACGGTGACATGGTACTTGGCCGCGATCTTTCCCAAAGTGTCGCCCTTCTTGACCTTATAAGTGATCGTGCCGCCTGAATATGTCTCACCGGACGAACGCTTCCCGTCATCCACAAGGGTCTGCGGGTTGAGATATTCAGAAGCCTTGTATGTGTAGATCGAGTCCTCGTGGGCTATGAAGTCGCTGGAGTAGTTGTATGGAATCCGGAGGATGTAGGTTTTGCTGTCGCCTGGAATCACATCCTTGATGTACTGCGGGTTAAGGTTTCTGAGTTCATCGACGGAGATTCCGATAAGCTCGCTGATCTGCTTGAAATGCAGGTTCTTGTGAATCTCGAATGTGTCCAGCTGGGCCGGCATCCGCATGTTTGCCGGAGCAAGTCCGTACTCCTTGCTGTAATGGATGGCGTACATCGCCCCGACGAACGCCGGGACATAGCCTCTGGTCTCACGCGGAAGGTAGTCATAGACCGACCAAAAATCCCTTTTGCCCCCGTTCCTGCGAATGGCCTTGTTGATGTTACCCGATCCGCAGTTGTAGGACGAGATCGCAAGGTTCCAGTCTCCGAATACGTTGTAGGAGTCGGTTAGGTAACGCGCGGCGGCATCGGCTGACTTGAACGGGTCAAGTCTCTCGTCCACGAAGGAGTTGATCTCCAGTCCATAGAGCTGCGCGGTCCTGAACATGAACTGCCACATCCCTTTCGCTCCCGCACTTGAGACCGCAACCGGGTTCAGCGCCGATTCGATGATGGCCATGTACTTGAGCTCGTCCGGGAGGTTGTACTTGTTGAATGTCTCCTCGAAGATCGGCATATAGTACTGGCAAAGCCCCAGAATCGTGCCCATCTTGGTTGGCATCTTCTCTGAATATAGAATCATGTAGTTGCGGACCTTGTCGTTGTATGGGAGGGTGATGAAGGAGTTCATCTTTTCCAGCCTGGCTTTCATCACTTCGTCCGGAACGTTTGACGTGAACCGGATCGAATCCATGTCGTAGCCGTTCCCTTCCTCGTTCTTTCTGGCCTGGCGGTGCAGATACCAGATACTCAGAAGGCTGTCCGTAACCTCCTGGGTATAGTCCTCGGGATTCAGTCCGGCCGCCGTCTTGAGTTTGTTCTCCTCATAGACATCGATCATCTCACCCGCGATGCTGTCTTTCAGGATGCTTTCATGCTTTAGTTTGTCCAAGGCTTTCTGAAGGGAATCGACCCGTTGTCTGAGTTCCTGATTCTCTTCCTTGATCTTTTTTCTGAATACCTGCGCTCCGGCGTTCCCTTGGAGCAGGAAGACCATGAGCAGTATGATGGGCAGTGTCGCGTATGTGGTTTTTCTCATCCTTTCGTGCTCTTGTTAAAATCTAAGACCGACTTTGATTCCTATCGCGTTGTCCCCGAACGCTCCCATGCCGAAACTCATAGGTGGAACCGAGCGTGTGGGGGATGCGATGGCATATTCATTATGTGGCGGGATATATTCATTATAAGGAGAGATGACGGTCGGCGTGACATTAAGGGTGAGCTCGTCGTTCATCTCGAAGTCCTGCATGTAGGCGAACACATTGGCATCGATAACTTGAAGCAGGTAGCTGCCTACAATAGCGACAACCGAGTAATCCCTGTAGCGCCTGTAAACATTCCTGAAGTACAGCGCCCTTTCCGCCGGAATGGAGCCGGTGTACCCTCCGTCAGGATTTGTCGCCTCGTTGTGGATGCGCTTGAATCTTTTGTAGTTCTTGCTGTTCAAGGCGTAGAAATGGTAGGAACCGATCATCATTCCCCAATATATCGGAATCTTCCAATATTCCCCGTTGTACGCCTGCCCGAGTCCCGGCAGGAGGATTGAATATATCGTCGCCTTCCCAGGTTGGTTCTTCACATCCCTCTTGTAGTTGACAACTCCGTCCATGAGAGTGGCCCAGTAGATGAATCCGGCGCTTGCGAACATATACTTGGCCATGTCCTTCGAGCGAGTGTCAAGCTCGAACTCCATGTTAGGGTCAAGCGCCATGGCGATGTCATAACCCTTCTTGGAGTGCCTGTACTTGCTGTTGTAGTGGATTCCCAGTCCAAGGGTCGTTCCGATGCCGCCGTAGATTATCGGCAGTTTCCAGTACTGCTTGTTGTAGATCTGCTCGGATCCGATGAACACCGTCGATCCGGCGAACATGGTTCCGATCCTCAGTGTAGTGTCCTTGTGGCTGACCCCTCTGAAGAATTCCCGGAAAGACCACATCTTGTCCACGGAATCCCTCGCGGAGGTGGTGTCGCTCGGGTCATTGTAGGTCTGGTTGAACGCCTCTTCCCTGAACTGCGCTTTCGCGCCCGTGGAAAAGGCCGCCAGGCAGACAAGTGCCAGACATATCCTGAGAATCAGATCCTTCATTGTTCTTCTTAGATGTTCGAGTCCTCAAGGGCCTTGAGGAACCTGCTCACTTCCTCGTCAGAGTTGAACTTGATTGTCATCGTTCCCTTTCCTGAGGCCGAGCGTTTCAGGCTGATGCTGTTATCAAAAAACTTGCCGATGTGCTCCAAAACCCTGTAATATTCATCCGGAAGGTCCTGCTGCTTTGTGGCTGCCTTGGTGTTTTCGTCCTTGCTAAGTTTGTGAACCTTCTCTTCCAGCTGGCGTACCGAAAGGCCGTCCTTGATCACGAGGTCGCAGAGAAGTTCTTGAATATGAGGGTCTTCCACTCCAAGCAGGACTTTCGCGTGTCCGGTGCTGAGAAGCCCGGTCTTGAGGTCGTGCTGGACTTTGGTCGGGAGTTTGAGAAGCCTCAGATAATTGGCCACTGAGGCTCGCTTCTTGCCGACGCGCTGCGCCATCATCTCCTGGGTGAGGTTACACTCGTCCATCAGTCTCTGGTAGCTCATCGCCACCTCGATCGGATCGAGATCCTGCCTCTGGATGTTCTCCACGATGGCCATCTCAAGCATTCCCTGATCGTCCGCGGTGCGGATGTAGGCCGGGATGATGTCCATTCCAGCCCTCTTGCAGGCCTTGAACCTGCGCTCGCCGCTGATGATCTGATAGCGTCCGTTCTTGAGTTTGCGCACCGAGATCGGCTGGATGAGACCGAATGTCCTGATCGAGTCGGCCAGTTCCTCCAACGCCTCGTTGTCGAACGCCATACGAGGCTGGTAAGGGTTCGGCTCAATCAGATCCACAGGGATCCTGAGCACGTCACCGTAGTCCTGCTCGGGTTTTGACCCGGCGATCTCCTTATTGATATAGCCGACCGGCTTTCTTTCCGGCCCGATTGTCTGGATGTCTCCCAAAAGGGCGCTGAGCCCTTTGCCCAGCCTGCTTTCCTGCTTGTTATTGCTGCTCATTGTCTTTATCTCTCGTTCTTTTCCAACACTTCCTTGGCGAGGTTCATATAGTTGGTAGTTCCGTTGCTGACCACATCATAGAGGATTATCGGCTTGCCGTGCGAAGGGGCCTCGCTGAGACGTATGCTCCTCTGGATCACCGTATTGAAAACCATGTCCTGAAAATGTTCCTTCAGTTCGTTCACAACCTGCGCGTGAACCTTTGTCCTGCCGTCGAACATCGTCACGACGAACCCTTCGATGGTGAGCGACGGGTTCACGCCGCTCTGAACCAGTCTGATGGTCTGGAGCAGTTTGCCGAGCCCCTCAAGGGCGAAGAACTCTGGCTGCACAGGAATCATCACGGAGTCGGATGCCGAGAGAGCGTTGATCGTGATGAGTCCCAAGGAAGGGGAACAGTCGATGATGATGTAGTCGTAGTTGTCGCGGATCGGGGCGAGTCTTCTTTTCAGGATCGTCTCCCTGTCCTCCACATCGATCATCTCAATCTCCGCTCCGACAAGGTTGATGTGCGACGGAATCATCTGAAGGTCAGGAATCTCTGTCTGAATCAAGGCATCCTGAATGTCAATCGTGCCGATTATCACCTCGTAGATCGTCCTCTTCTCGTCATTGTCCGGAGAGAAATTCAGTCCGGAGGTGGTGTTGGCCTGCGGGTCGGCGTCGATGATGAGTATCTTCTTCTCCAGCACCGCGAGCGACGCAGCGAGGTTGATGGCGGTCGTGGTCTTTCCCACTCCGCCTTTCTGATTGGCTATTGCTATGACTTTTCCCATATCCTGTGTGTATATTCAAATTTCAAAGTTACGGAAAATCTCTTGAAATGAAAAATCATTCGGTCTTGCTCGATTTTCCCGTTCTGAACTCTTGCGGCGACATTCCGGTCTCCCTGCGGAAGAATCAGCACAAATACGACGGATCGAGACCATCAGCGGAATCATCAACCATCGCACAGGCACGGCTTCGGTGCGATGCGTTTCCCCTGATCCAGGATAGCCTTTTTAGAAGCGAAAAAGGGAAATAATGTCGCCCGTATGTGCTCGGCAGCACTCTCGGGAGGCGAAAAGTGGGGCAAACGTTTCCCAAGAGTGCGGTATGCACTCTTGAGGATCAAAAGGGGCCGAAAGTGCTGCCGATGGGATCAAGCGTAAAGAGCATAAGTAAAAATCTATTCAGGCCGGATCGACATCAAGCGCGATGTGGCCTGAATATTTTTTCTCCTTCTCGAAGCGTTCCACCGCCGCCGCAAGCGTCTCCTTGTTTCTCGCCAGCGAACGGTCTTTCGGCAGCAATACCCTGATTTGGCGGATGTTCTGGTTCGAGATTTTGTCGATAGCCGGTGAATATGGCCCTATGACATTCGGGCCGTTCTGCACGCCCGGAGCGAAGCTGACCTTGACCGCCAAAGCTCCCCGCAGGTACTCTCCGAGATCCCGGCTCAGCAGGTCCACTCTGGCTTGGTTGTAATCTTTGATGACGACTCCGATGACCCTTGAATATGGCGGATAACCGAACAGCTTCCTTTCCCCGAGGAAACGGGCCATTGTACCGTTCTCGTCCAGTTTCCCGTCTATGCTTTGATAGACAGGGTGTTCCGGCTGTGAGGTCTGGATGACGAACAGACCTTTTTCTCCCCGCCGTCCGCAACGTCCTCTGAACTGTTCCAGAAGCTGGAGTCCTCTTTCGTCCGCCCTATAGTCCTCCTGCCCGAGGATAGAGTCGGCCTGAAGCACGGCCACAAGGGACAGTCCGCTGAAATCGAATCCCTTGGCGACCATCCTTGTGCCGATGAGTATGTCGATTTCCCCATTGGAGAATTTCCGGATGGTGTCCGTCTCATATTTCCGACTCTGTGCCGTGTCACTGTCCAGCCTCGCGATCCTTGCGTTCGGGAACAGTTTGGAGGCCTCCTCCTCGATCTTCTGTGTCCCTGAACCTAACGGTTTCAGTTCTCCTCCACATTTATGGCATTTCCCGGTATATTCATAAACCCTGCCGCAATAGTGGCAGACTAGTCTTTCGCTTCCGTCGGCTCGCCTATGCAAGCTAAGGCTGACGTTGCAGCAGCGGCACTTCGGGATGTCGCCGCACTCCTGGCACTGCACGATCGGGGAATATGCCCGCCTCTCCCTGAGAATCAGCACCTGCCGGTGTTCGCCGAGGCATTTGCCTATGTGCTCGATGAGTTTCCTGGAGAAGTTCCCGATCATACCGTTCTTGCGCCGCTCGGCGATTGTGTCGATGATTTCGATGTCCGAGTCCGCCGCGTCGTAGAACCGTTTGTTCAAGGTGACAAGCCCGTAACGCCCTACGCTGCAATTGTACAGCGACTCCAGCGACGGCGTGGCCGATCCCAGAATGACGTTGGCTCCGAATATCTTCGCCATCATTATCGCCGTTTCGCGGCCGTTGTACCGAGGGGCAGGTGAGTCCTGCTTGTAGGAGGTGTCGTGCTCCTCGTCCACTATCACCAGCCCTAAGTTTTTATGCGGCAGGAATATGGCGCTTCGGGTCCCGAGGACAACATAGCCCTTTCCCTCTGCCGGCTCTCCAGCGTGCCTTAGGACGGTGGCCACCTCTCGCTTTCTGGACATTGTCTCTCCGGAATGGAACACAAGCAGTTCCGGGAATGTCTCGCTGATCCTGTCCTCCAGTTGTCTGCTGAGCGCTATCTCCGGAACCAGATAAAGCACGTTCTTTCCCATCGCGAGCGTTTCCTGCGCCAGTTTCAGGTAAATCTCCGTCTTTCCAGATCCCGTCACCCCATGCAGCAACGCCGGCTTCCCTTTCGCAAAAATCTCTTTTATCTTTGAATATGCTTCCTCCTGTGCCGCTGACAAGCTTATTTCCTTCTCTGTACCCTCGGACGTTTCGATTATGGACCCACCTATTGGCTCTTCGTCCTGATGATATGTAACAGAGTCACCATAACCGGTCACTGAGCCAGTGGTTCGACAAAGCTCACCAACCATCGAAGTGAGCTCCCTGACCAATAATCCAATCTCCCCCTCCAACATATCCTTCTCTGCCAAGTACCTTTCCCGACTCTCTGACTTCCGAGCTTTCGCGGCCAATTCCGCCTTTTTCTCCGCTCTTTCTTCCAGCCTCTTGATCTTATCCGCAATCTTTGTCCGATTCTTCTCTTCTCTTTCCACTTTGAGTGCCTCCTGACGGGCCTGCACAACTTCCTTCTCCACTTTCTGCGCTGGATAAGCCGCCTTGTAAACTTCCCCGACAGTGCACAGGTAATATTCCGCTATCTGTCTCCATAGTTCAATCTCCTCCTTGGTGACCGGTTCCAACCCTTCCGCCTCTCCGATGATAGGCTTTACCCTGTTTGTTATCCCTAACGCCTCGGCTTTTTCCCCGGAATCCACATCGCTCACCACTCCGACATATTCCTTCCCCGCGAAATTCACCCGTACCCGGTCTCCGACCCTAACCTGTTCTTTGTCTCTTTCGGTCACTGAGCCTGTCGAAGTGACCGGAAACAATCCAGACGCATCCCCAGCCGATTCACTCAATTCAATTTCTTGATAATAGAATGGCTCCCACTCCAGCCGGAGCGGAAGGATAACTTGTATGAAGATCCTGCCTGTCATAGCAGCGAATTTAGCCAAAAACATCCACTCGGCGAAGAAAAATGCAATTTCTTCTCAAAAAAATTTGCAACCAAAAGAAAAATGCCTATCTTTGCAATCCCAAACGGAAACGGTGTCGTAGCTCAGATGGTAGAGCAATGGACTGAAAATCCATGTGTCGGCAGTTCGATTCTTCCCGACACCACTCCTTAGGCCGCTGATGAGTATTCATCGGCGGCTTTTCCTTTTTATATATCAGTATCTGGTTTCTTCCGAGACGGGGCAGCGGGCTCGCTTCGACAGGACCGTACACGATTATCTAACCGTGAACCTATCATGCCTATAATCAAATGATCAGATAACTGTCTTCGGTTGGTTTACGCTAAAGACGATGCGCTATCTGCTTGATAAAAAGCATGTTATTCGCCACATGCTGATACACAGTAGGTGATGGATAACGTGTTGATCATCAGTCATTAAAGTGTTCAGCTTTAGCGTATTTTTACCATAGGGATAATCTTAATGTCGTGATTTATAGTGACTTGTCTGCCACGGCAGCAATATAGGCAGCCAACAAAAAACTCTTTCCGGAATTTTGGTAACGTGCAAAATTCCGGAAAGAGTTTTTTGCTTGGCTCCCCTCTACGCTTTCTCAAGCCGACAGTCACCCGGGCCCTTGATGTTCTCATCAATGATGATCTCCCCGACGGAACCGTAGCGGATGAAGCCGGTGCGTGGGTTCTTGATGGAAGGAACATGGCCTTTCACGGTGGCCTGGACGGAGGAATATTCAAAAGCCAAATCAGCGTCAGCGCCCATTGTGCAGTCCTCAAGTACGAGGTCGTCGCAGTAGCACAGAGGCTGGGTCTCGGTGATGTGGCAGCGGACAAGGCGGAGGTTCTTAGAGTACCAGGCAAGATATTCACCGTTGATGACGGAATCGATGACGGTGACATTCTCGGCCTCCCAGAAGGAATCTTTGGAGTTCAGCACACAGTTCCGGATCTCCACATTCTTGGCATACTGGAAGCTGTAGTTGCCGTTGAGTTTGACATTGGTCAGCAGGACATTCTCGCAGTGCATGAACACATAGTCGGCTCTGTCGATCACCGAATCCTCGACCATGATGTTCCTGCAGTCCCAGAACGTCTCCGTACCGCCAGGAATCTGGACGTTCTTCAACTTGATTCCGTCCATCCTGCGGAAGGTCTTCGGAGCGTCGATGATAGTGTCGTAAATCTCGCAATTCCTTGAATACCATAATCCTGAGCGTGCGCCCACGGTCAGCAGGCTATCCTTGATGACGAATCCGTCACACTCCCAGAACGGATACTTGCCCTCGAACTGGCAATGTACGGCGGTGATGTTGCCGGTCTCTTTCAGCGCCGATTCCACGGCGTGGATCTTCACATTCTCAAGATAAAGGTCGTGTCTGCAGTAGAGCGGTCTCTCTCCGCCGAATTCCTGGTTGATGATCTTTTCCATATTCTCAAGTGATCTTTAGTTTCATCCATTTCTCGCCGCGCAGTCTCCAGTAGAACAGCAATCCGCGGACATTCAGCTCGATGCACATAGCCACCCAGTAGCCGACGAGTCCCATCCGAGGTGTCAAAATCAGTGCCAGTCCGATGCGTATCACCCACATGCTTCCGAAGTTCATCACGCTCGGCACCAGCGTGTCGCCTCCGCCGACGCAGGAACCGTAGCCGGCGATCGAGAACGCATAGAGGGTCTCGGCGAACGCCTCTATTCTCAACACCTTGGCTCCCAGGGCGATGACATCCGGATCCGAGCTCAGCAGCATCATCAGTTCAGTCGCGAATATGAACATCAGCGCTCCCAGCAGAGTCATAATCCCTGCGGCCATCATCATCGTGATCTGCGAGAACCGCTTGGCGACTTCCTTGCGTTTCGCCCCGAGACTCTGGCCGACAAGCGTGGTGGCCGCCTCCTCGATTCCGTAGCCCGGCATGTAGCAGAAGCTTTCGGCTATGATGGCCAAGGCGTTGGCGGCGATGGAGATCGGGCCGAGCGGCGCCACGATGATTGTGCTCATAATGTGCGAGCCCCTCATTATGATGTTCTGGAGCCACATCGGCGCGGTGATGCCCCAAGCGTTGCGCACGGTCTTGCGCCGTGGAATGAACGTGCCTTGTTCTCCTTTGATATTCAATTCCTTGGAGCGTCTGAGAATATACCAGATCACGAATA
>ERZ1026868.933-NODE-933-length-16274-cov-6.462914_pt1 | contig 16274 bp, 18 predicted proteins | sample MGYA00380164_ERZ1026868 | MGnify/ENA primary metagenome ERZ1026868 (study PRJEB33269, sample SAMEA4719800) | human gut metagenome | biome: human-associated habitat; feature: organic feature; material: feces | place: Cameroon | collected 2013-10 ... | reverse complement strand
TCTCATTGTACTCATTTTGTCTTTCCTTTCTTCCATTTGTTTTTTACTTTTTTCGCTCCGGCGAGAGGACTCGAACCTCTCTCTTGCAACCCTTGCCGGATACCACCCGACCGCTTTGTGCTTACGCTTTACAGGTTCTTGGCGTTGGGAATGGCTTTGGCGATTGCTCCCGATAGGGGAATTGCACCCCTATTGCTTGAACTTCAACGGGAGATTGGCTTACTTGCCGTTTCGATTTTCTCAGGCTTTGCGGAGAGGAGGGGAGTCGAACCCCTCTGTCAAAACAATTAAAAATAACAACACAAATAATATGGAATCCTTTCTCTCCTTTGAGAAGTTGCCGCTTCGCAGCGTATGCTTCTCCATTATTTAATTCATAATGACGTCTTGAAGTCCTGATAATCAATTTGCTTTCTGCTATTTTATATTTTTCCATTATTTACCTCCTTTTCCACTGCATCATTGATTGCCTTGAACATCGTATGAAACACCTCATACATCGGCAAAAAACAATTCTTTTTAGATGCACTTGTTTCTTGTTCTTGCCTCTTCATCTCATTTAGTCCAATCATAAGACGGAAGCACAATTCAGCACGATTACTATTGGACATTCTGATAATATGCTCTCGCACATATTCTTTGAATACTGAAATTTCATCTTTTGCCTCCTCTCGCAAAACTAATGTGCTTTCCTTGTTATCATATATATAGTATCTATATATCTCGAAGCTGAAGTTGATTATTTGTATTGCTGTCATTTCTTTTTCCTGTTTTGACGCTGCAAAGATAGAAACAATATTCGACATAACGAAGATTTTCATCGAGAAATTTGCGAAATAAATTCGCAACATACGCATTTACAGAGAGAAAAAATTGTATCTTTGCACAGATAAAAATCAAGAATAGATAGATATGAAAGAAAAAGTAATGGAATTACTCGAACAGAAGTTCGCAGGCGTTCGCAAAGATGGGCTTAACCTCATCGCAGGAGTTATAGCTTTGGGAGTTAATACCGAGGAAGAAGCAAAAGCAGCAGTTGAAAAAATTACAGTCGAGCAAGTAAACTCTTACGTGCAAGATTGGCGTAAATCTGCTGATAGTGAAATCACTAAGTCCAATCAGACTTATGACAAAACCATGCGTGAGAAAATCGAAAAAGAGCTGGCGGAAAAAATGAAGACAAATCCACCTGCATCACCTAATCCAACAGACCCGAATAATATTCAGGAGCTGATAAAAGAAGCGGTGAAACAGGCTACGGAGGGAATTTCCAATGAGTTAGCTACGATTAAAGCACAAAGCCAAAAGGAAGAGAGGGCTAAATTGATTTCGGACACGGCGAAAAAATTAGGCATAAGCGATGTATTCATGAAGCACTTCCATATAGGAGAGAATGACGACGTTGAAAAAGTGCTATCGGAATACAAGCAAGAGCTTGTAACTAATTCACTTTTGCCGAAAGAAGGCAATCAAAAATCCACGTCAGACGCTGAAATGCAAGCAGAAGCGAAAGCGTGGGCTGAAAGTTTGCCAAATAAATAACCATAAAAACAAACAAAAAAAATGGCAATTAAATTTGAGAAGCAATCGTATAGCGGTGATAATCCCGCTATATGGAGGGGAGAATGCAAAGTACTTCCCGGAGGCTTTAAACCAAAACAAAACTTTGCAACAGGTACTGTCATCAAGAGAGCGACACCCGTACAGGTTAACTTTGAGGACATGAGCGTTAACATTGTCAAAGTGGGTAAAGTGTTGACAGGTAGCACCACAACTAAGTTGAGGTTGACAAAAAACAGCTATCTTGCGGTTGGAGACACCATCGCAAAAATAGGTGTCAACAGCAAAAGCACAACCGTATCGGCTATCGATACTTCTAATCCTGAATATGACGAGGTTACGATAGCTGCGAGCCTATCGACATCTGTCGGAGACTTGATACAGGAGAGTGCTGCATACGTTGCTTCAACGACCGATGCAGACCCGTTGTACCAACCTAACGCAATCATCGCTGCGGATTACGAGTACACAGGAAACGGCATACCGACACTCGATGTCGCATACGAAGCACTCGTGCTATCCAACGTCGCACAACCTATTCCGAGTGATTACCTCGTAGGATTTTCGCTCAAAAACAATCCATCAATCAAATACATAAGACAATAAGGACATGGCACAACAATTTCAATACTCGTCGATTTTCGGTGAATTGACAAAAGCGGTGCAAATAAGATTTGATGCCGCAAGTGCATTGCACAAGCAACTTTTTGACAATGTGTTGTTTGAGAATTTCCTTGATTGGGACACCCCTACTATCGGGCTTGAGTTCGAGGAGATAATAGGACAGTACATTACAACCATTGCAGCAGCAACCATCGGAGACCAATCCAAAGAGCCGATTTTGGGTACAGAGGGTTTGCAAACTCTCTCCGAGCGTGTACTTAACCACGCCTTGACGCTACCGATGACGATACAGGAGTACCGTAAAATATTGCAGCTACAAGACAGCAAAATGATTGCTGACCAAGCCAAGAAAAACGAACTCATCAAAATCATGTGGGGCAACGTCGAAAGACCCGTTAAGGGTGTCCTCGCAAAACTCGACATGATATTCCTCGGTGCGTTGTCAAACAAGGGTATATTTACACTCGATGAAAATAACAATCCTGAGGGAGGAGTAAGAGCGACAATCAATTACAATCAACCTGCTGAAAACCTTGCAACCTCTACCACTGCATGGACGCAAGCCAATCTCGACACCGTGGATTGCTTTGAGGACATACAGGCAATCCTCGATGCAGCACAAGACAAGGTAGCGTTAGCAAAAGCATTGCTATCCCCTGCACTTATATCTTATATGTGCAGAAGCAAGAAGATGAAGCAAATGATTTGGGGTACTGATAAGTCCGCCCAAATCGTGCAGTTGCGAGACATCAACGCCTACATGCAGAGCAACGGATTTCCGATTTTCGAGCCGATACGCCGTCAAATCATAGTACAAAACGGCACGGAAAGAAAGGTCGTAACACCTTGGAGCAAAACCAATATAGTATTTGTTCCTGAGGGAAAAATCGGAGTTGTGAAGAACGCTTGGGCTAACTCTGAATTGCGTCAAGAACCCGGAGTTACTTACTCCAACTATGGCAGAATTCGAGTATCGCAATGGGGAGTTGGAGAAACGCAAAACTCTAACGGTGTTGAGTTTACCAAAGCAGAAGTATTTGCTTTGCCTGTCATCACTGAAATGAACGGAATATTCACTCTTGACACCCAAGCAGAATAACAATGGATAACATCAACGCACTATACCATATTTGCAACGCTATATGCAATACGTTTTACCCCGACAGGCAAACGCTTGAATTTATGTTGTTTAACAACGAAATCGAACCGACGAGAGAAGCAGAACCGAAAGATGTGAAACTTTTGAAACTTGCCATCAAGTTGGTACAAGGTTACGTAGAGAACAGCAGAAGCGAAAACGGCGTTTCGTACGCCGTGAACCAAGACAGGGTAAACCAAAATATTGCACAATGGTGCAGCGACTATGGTATAAGTGCGGACGATGTCATCGTAGGACGCACAATTATAAACGGTTCAAATCTGTGGTGAACATGCGTACGAATGCCTATATCAGTTATAAAATTGCAAACTCGACCGCACGTTTCGACAGTTCGGGTTTTCCGATAGCGGGCGAAAACGAGTGGAGCGAAAAAATCCCTTGCTCGTTAAGCATCAATTCGGATAACAGATTGCATAAATATGACGATGGAGTGCACCGTGTATCCACATACACCATACTGACAGAGATTTGCGACTTTCCGTTGACCGCTACCGTGGTACATTTGCACCGTGGTTGCGAATGTTTGGGAGAGTTCAAAGTTGTGTCGGTTGAACCGTTGGAAACCGTAGGACGAATAAAAATAGTAGTTAGCAATGGCTAAATCTCACACCTATATAGTAGATAGCGGAGTAATCGAGAAATTACAAAAGTTCTATCAGGAGGATTGTCCCGAGATGATAGGACAATTCCTATCGCAAATAGGCGAAGAATGCGTGAACATAGCAAGAGAGGGTGGCACGTATAACGACATAACAGGTAATTTGAGAAGCTCGATAGGATGTATAGTAACAGACGAGAAAGGCAACCAAATATCCGAAAGCGACACGAGAGTTTACAAGACAGGAAGCAAAGGCGAACAAGTAATCAAGCAATTACTGAGTGCCGTACCTGCAAGACCGAATTGCATCACTCTGACCGTTGCAGCAGGAATGGATTACGCCCAATTCGTCGAAGATATACATCATAGAGTAGTACTCTCCGAAGCAAAATTACACGCAGAACAAGCCATGCAGAATTTACCAAACGAATTAAACTTGTAAAAATATGCCGTTACTTACATCGAAGCAAATCGAAACAGACATGTACCTCCATTTGAGGAGTGCATTCAAAAACAAAATATCGGGAGCTGTTTATAGAGGAAGTGATAGCAGACCAACCAATTCGATACTCGAAGACGTAGTGGTTAAGTACCTTACAGGCACTGACGGAGTAATTCAGCGAGGCACTGTATTACTTAACATATATGTACCTAAGATTTTGGACAACTCCGGAAAATACGTCGAAGACCAAAAGCGAATAGACGAATTGGAAAGTTACTTTTATACGGTTCTAAGTCATTGGAACTTCAAGGATTACTATTTTTGGACAGATACCACAATCAATAGTTACTCCGTAGATGACATCAACCAATCCTGCATTGTTGCACGAATAGAATATAGAAGAGTATCACTTTAACACATGAAATAAAATGGCAGAAGAAAAAATTTTCACAGCCGGATTGACGGCAATCAAAGTTAAACCATGGACAGCAGGCACGGAAACAACACCTGCATTCGCTGATACGGATACTCTCGGCTTCACAGAAGAGGGTTCATGCTCATTGACAGCAGAAGACCCGGAGGAAACCGAGATATATGCAGAAGAGACAGATACACCTATTAAGGTGTTCACTAAGGAGGGCAAAACCACCCTTGCATTCAACGTACTTAATCCATCTGTAACAGTTATACAAAAGATGATGGGAGGTACAGGTACTGAAGCAACAGATAGTGCAGGTGCAATTTGGAAAGCACCTCAAAATTCCTTTGCGGGAGAATATCATGTGAAAATCGAACCAAAAGAGGGATTTCAGATAACACTACCTAAGGTTAAATTGTTAGCCAAAATCTCTTCAACTTTTGGAAAAACAGACCTTTTGAAATTAGAGGTTACAGGCACAGTACTTCAACCAAGCACTGAGAGCGTTCCAAAAATGACGTTAGAAAAACCAGTAGGCGAATAAATTGAATGAAGCCCCGTTTTTTTCGGGGCTTCTTAATTAAAGACAAAAATCTATATGGAAAAAATAAAAATCCAAATACGTAAATCGTTCGGAAATAACGAAGTAATCGAAGTTTCCACTCCCACTCTTGCAACTATAACACTTTTGTCGGAAGAAGTTGCAACTCTTAACATATCAGAGATACAAGATAGCAGACAAGCGTGGGAATTTGCCGCTCAACACAGTGCAAAGTTAGCAAAAATTCTTGCCATCTTAGCATTGAATGAACGTTGTTTTCGGTGGAATATTGTCCGACGTGAATTTTCCACGGCAAAAAAACGGATTGAACGCATGACTAATAAGATAATGCAAGCCAATACGCCTGACGAATTAGTTAAGATGATAGCAATAGCACTTTCGCAAGAATGGGTAATTGCTGTATGTTCAGCTGCTAAGAGTTTGAAAACAGGTTTAGAGAGCATGTATGAAGAATTATTTGAAAGCAAGAAAAAGAAATGAACAAAGGCATAAGCAACGAGATAACATTACTGCTGAATATAGGCAAGCAATATAAGTCAAGGCGACGTGTGTTCAACAAAAGCCTAATTGTCAGACCTTTGACTTTGGCGAATTTAGATTTAGTCATACATAAATCATTAAAATTACTTCAAACTGAAAAACCTCCTTTCGTAGCATATCTGAGAACAATTCCCCAAGTCATAGCTATTGCATCACTCGGTGAACGCTGTTTCAAGAATAAGAATAGAGGGTACACGATAAGACATAGAGCTATTTCCGGAATGTGTAGTCGAATAGCACATAATATTAGAATTGATGATTGTCTTCACATTCTGAAAGACATTTTCACTCATGACAACCTCAACGAATATCTATCTATGTATCCTCCTGACAAATCAGAAAGCGATAAAGAAGACAAATACAGAGTTTTAGGGTGCAAAAGTCCATACGGACGACGTGCATCGATTTGTAAGGAATTGTGCATGGATTGGGATACTTTACACCACAAGATACCATACAGCACTATACAACGAATGTTACTTGATTTACCGAGAGTAGATTACAGTGGGAAAGATGATAATGAGGGCATTGCGTTGACGGAAGAAAACGCAGAAGATATTTATAAATTCCTTAAAAAAGTAAATGGACAATGAACTTAGGAACATTAGAATACGAAGTAGTTGCGAATGTAGAAAGCGTACAAAGCAATCTTACAACAGCAATTCGGAAGATTAAAGAATTTTCCAACATGGCAAGTCAAAGTGGAAGCAATTTCGATAAGGCGTTTGACAAGATAGACGAAGTAGCGAGCGAGAACAATGCGGCTTTGAGAAAATTGGAAGAGCAGATGAAGAGTTTGCGGGAAGAAGCAAGCAAATCATTCGAGTTCGGAGATGATGCAACTTACCAACGTCTGAACGCTCAAATAGCTGTATTGCAGAAAGAAGCAAGCATACGCAAAAGCATAAAAAAAGAGATAGAAGATAATGCTAATGCACTTGCAGAAGAAGAAAAGAAATGGGAAGAGCGTGCTGCAAAAATTCAGAAGAATGAGAAAGCACATAATTCTTTACGTGCGAAGATAAGAGAGACAAAGGAAGCAATAGCTTCTTTGCGTCAAGAGAATGGAGATGTTGAAGCCATCAGTGCTTTGGAGGCAAAATTAGCGAAAATGTATGATTTACAAAATGACATACAATCTAAAACCAAGGTCTTAGCAGACGACCAATTCGGCTTCAAAGCAGCTTCGCAAGGTGCTCAGGTTTTGACCTCTACATTCGGAGCTTTGACGGGTGTGATGGGATTATTCGGACAAGACCAAGAGAAGATTTTGAGAATAATGCAAAAGGTACAAGCGGCGGAAGCTATATCCAACAACCTCAAACAGATAAGCATTGCATTCGATAAAGACCACGGATATGTTTATGCAGCATTGACGAAAGCAAAAAAAGCCTACACCGCAGCAACGCTTGCAATGGCAGGAGCTTTGAAGATTTCGACGGGAGCGGCAAAAGGCTTGATGGCAGCTTTGACAGGAGGTTTGGGCATTGCGATTACCGCAGCAATAGCACTAATAACCAAACTGATAAGCAAGCACCAAGAGCAAGCCAAAGCACAGGAGAAAATGATAAAGGCACAGGAAGAGGCGTGGAATAGGTACACCTCCGAGGTAAGCAGCAACGCATCGAAACAAATCATGCAATACGATTTGCTCCGAGACAGCTGGAAAAAATTAGACAGCGACCAAGCCAAAGCTAAATGGGCGAAGAACCACACAAAGGAGTTGAAAGAGATAGGAATACAACAAACAGATGTGAACAGCCTCGAAAAACAATTCTCGACGACGGGAGCGAAAACCTTTGTGGATAGCGTGATGAAACGTGCCAAAGCTCTTGCTTTGCAAAAAGAGATGATGGAAGAATATGGAAACATTATCAAAAGACAGCTTGAATATCAAGACAAAACAGAAAAATTACGAAAGGCGAGAGCGGAGCAAGAAAAAAAAGAAAAAGCAAAAGACCCTTCATATACCAGTCCGAAATTACTTCCTGAGGTTGAACAACTTATAAAATATAAACCAGAAGACGAAAATGCACTCTGGGAGAGTGATAAATTGAAGAACCTGAAAAAGATGATGGAGGAGCTTGGCGACATCTCGGAAAAGAACACCCAATCCGAAGCATCTGCGAACAAAGTTGTATCTTACAGGGTGAACACATATAAGCAGTTGGTCGAGTGGGCTGAACGATACAAGGATTACATCGAACAAACCGATAGCAGAGAATTGATAGAACAATTCAAAGTGGAAGCAGCTGACAATAACGGAGAAATGTCCAAAACCGCAAAAGAAACGGTTGACAAATTGCAGAAATACTTCGATGACTATGTGATTTTATTTCCGGTCGAGCCAACGATGGAAATGCGTGCAGAAGAGACAAAGAAAAAGTTAGAGGAGTGGTTAGCAGAAATCGACGCCGAGAAAATCCAATTACCACCATTCGAGATTGCAGAACCCGAAGTAGATTGGACGAATGAATGGCTTGACAATTTTGAGAATAAAGTCGGAGATACAACCGATGAAATTGATAATCAAATAGCCGCAGTGCTGAATGGAATAGCTAACCTGCAAGCCAAAGAAGACCCCGATGGGTTATTCAAAGGTACTCTGAATAATCTATATAAGATGCTTGGTTTGCTGCAAGAGGCAAAGAAAAGGAAAGAGGAGTTTGAACAAATTAGCAATACTCAAAAATTAGCTAAGCAATATACAGAAGTACTGGATAGCATTACAATTATATTTGACACTATCAGTCAACTTAGTACAGATGAGTGGACTGGTGAGCTTATGAACGATTTGGCAAATCTATCTGATGCAGGAAGTCATATTGCTACAGGTTTAGCCACTTTTTTAACATCAGGAAATCCCGTAGAGTTAATTGAGGCAAGCGTTGAAGCCTTGAAAGCCGGTGCTGCTGTTGCCGCAGACTTCATCAACAAGAAAAACAAAGAAGTCATCGAAAAGTCAAAGAAGATGTTGGAGGAGTTGGAAAAAGCCTCCAAGCGTCTTGCACAAGGTAGCGTGCAATCCTTGCAGAACTCTTACAAGCAAATTGACGAATACACCAAGCAAGCCACGGCTAACGCTAAAAGTAACAAGGGTTGGGGCGGAGTTGCGAACTGGTTGTCAGGCAAGTACAAAGAAACGGAAGAGGCTGCGGAAGAGGCGAGAAAACAAGCGGAGGAATTGGCTGAACAGATGAGGGAGTTCGTTTTCGGTGGAGAGGGTGCAATCGAAGATACTGCGAGAGACCTTGCGGATAGCATAGTGTCGGCATTCGAGGCAGGCGATGACGCTGTAAAGGCATTCGGCGAGAGTGTAAGGCAGACGATTAGGAATATAGTTAAAAACCTCATGGTCAATACATTGATTGTCCAACCGATTATGGATATAATGAATAAGTACGGTACTGTATTATCTCTTGCTTTGTCGCAAGAGAAATATGATATGTTTGACAAATTCATGGGTAAGATGACTAACGAAATCAACCTATTCGGAGAGCAGATACCTTTTATTCAAGAACAGATGCAAAAAGCTCTCTCTCAATGGGGTGGATTAGAGGATATTACAGATGAAAACAATACCTTGTCCGGTGCATTGGCACGAGCAAGTCAGGAGAGCATAGATTTATTGGCAGGAGTTATGAATGCTGTAAGGTTCGATGTTACAACTATCAAGGATAGTTTGAATAGGAATTTTGAGACATTGATTATTTCTAATTCAAACCTCGTAGCTATAAATATGACAATGCAGGCTTGGCAAACATGGCACAGAGATATTCAGGAGGGAATGGCTTTAGATATGGCGAATATCGCTCGTAACGTACAGCGATTAAGGCAAAATAACAGCCACCAGAACGTTCGAGATGCATAATTGAGAAAAAGTATCGGAAACAAAAAAAAGAGCGGTGAAATGCCGCTCTTTTGAGTTTATACGGGGGGTTACCATCTTATTGTATCATATATTACTTCTTGTTGTCTACCCGTATATGGAGATATTGAATCAACATCAAAAGCCCATATACCAAGTGTTACAGCCTCATCGTCTAAACTACTAAGCCTGCAACATCTAATTTCATCAGTATAACACATTGGAATACTTCTGCTTCCGAATATATAACTCACTTGGTTTGTTGTAAAAATTCTCGATCTAAATTTCCCATGCAAACAATACACTTCATCATCAACTAATGATGAGGCTATATTGTTAGGAATTTTACATATCAAATCAATAGGGTATCTAAAAGGTTTACATCCATCATCAGCTTTCGACCAACTTCGAGAACGAAAATGAGCCATCACTTTACCGTTGTGTGAATTCATCTTCCCTAATTCAAGAGGTACGCCCGCAAGCAAATTTGTATCTTTGACAGCTTCCACAAACGCTTTTTCAAATTCTTTGTTTTTCTGTTTCCTTGCCAAGTCATTATCCCCATTTAATTTTTGATACTTGGCTACAAAATCTTCTATTGGGAAGTTTTTACATTTCGTTCTCTGTTTGATAGTGTAATTTCCACTACCTTGTCCACCGCAAGAAACAAAGAAAATCGCCACCAAAATTAGGTATATTTTTTTCATCGTTCTAAACCTGTTTTGTTTTTGCAAAGGTAGAAACAATTTTTGACATGGCAAAATGAGGAGCAAAAAAATTGTTTTCGGAGCGAAAAAGTGCGAGAAAAAACACGAAAAAAAATTTCAAAAACTTTTTCGACCGAAAAAAAACGCAAAATTTTTTCATCCGAAAATTTTCATTTTCGGGTCATGAAAAATCACAGACCTTTGTAATGAACTGATTTCCATAACGGTACAAGGATACAAATGTATTAGAAGTGTAATAGAATACTAATACATTACTAATAAAATTCTAATACAATAAAAGGAAAGGAAAAGAAAGGAAAAGAAAGGAAAAGAAATAAAAGCTTTTCAAGAAAAAACAGAGCAAAAAAGAAAGCCGGCAAGCGGCTTTCGCTCTCTCTTTTTGAGCAAGCGATTTTTGATTGAAAGTTTTTGATTGTCAGAGAGTTAAACGCCTTTGAACGATTTTTCGATTTGCTTTTTGTTTTCAAAATCTCTCTAAATGCTTGAAAATCAAAAAGAAAAAGAAAAAAGTTGCGGCAAAAAAGAAAAAGCCGACGAACGAGCCGAAAAAGGGCATTTCGGCGGTGATTTGATGAGGTCGGCGAGCATCAAAACGAAAACAAGCCCGTTTTGCCCTGTTTTTCGCCCGCTGACGGGCTTTTTATTTCCGTCTGACACGTTTCCTTGTCTCGTATTATTTTCGTGGCTTAAAACGCAGATTTTGCAACCAGCCGACTTTTTTCGGATTGCGTATATGTATTTCAGTCCTCGCTGAAAAAAATCCGGAAATATTTTGCCATTCCAAAAAATGTTTCTACCTTTGCAGCGTCAAAACAGATTTTTTACATTGTGAATTGCTTCACATTAGTATCTTTTAATTTCTACTATTGTAGATAACGTGCTGTTGCACAAGTGGAGAGGGTTTCATGAGCCTTTATTTTATTGGATTATATTTTATGTTTTGACCCCTCTCCTTTTTTTTTCATTCTAACAATCTTACTCAACAAAAAAAAGCCGCCACATGAGTAGCGACTTCGTGATTATTGAATTGGTTATTCGGATTACTCAAAATACATGTGATAACCCTTGAATGCATTGTCCTTTCCCAATTTGTTTAGAAACCAAGTTTTCACATCTACGCTGCCGACATTCTTCTCATCGGTTCCGGCAACCACTTCACCGATTACCGACTTAGGAAACCAAAAGCTCTTTTGGTGTGTATCACCATTCCAACGAACCAATGTGCTGATGAGCATTGCCTTTTCTGTTTCTTTCTCAACTCCGAAAAGTGTTATGTTTGTCATTTCAACTGTTGCTTTCATATCTCTTTGTTTTTTTGTGTTATTTATATCTCTTTTGTTTTGACATTGCAAAGATACAACAATTCTGCGATACTACCAAGGAATTGTACAATTATTTTTCTCCTTTTTCTCTAACTCGCTGACGCTCACCGAGAAAAAATTTACTCTTTTTTCAGTAATTCCAGCAACCTTTCTTGGGTTTCGATGAGTTTGCGTTGGGTTTCGATAGTCTCGGCTTGTGTGCGAATTAAGCGTTCGAGGGTGTTATCGTCGTTGGCTTGGTTCTGCGTTGAGGTGATGGGCTTATACATGTCGCCTTTGCCTAAGATTAGCCATTCGAGTGAAATATCCGGTACACCCTCTAAACATTTCACGAAAAACTTATATCCAGGCTCTATATTACGTACAATATATCCACGTATATTAGCATCACTTACACCTATACTTCTAGCAAATTCACCGATTTTTCCGTGAAATTTTACCTCACACAACTGCTTAATTCTCAAATTTATATCTTCCATATCAATAAAAAAAGTAATAAATATCACGTGATATTTGGCGAAAAGTTTGTACCTTTGCCAAGTCAAAACAATCAAACGCAACGATGACAAAAAAGGTTACAAAAATGGAAAAAGTGAAAAATCAAGTGAACATTACTACTTGTAGAATGTTCACAAACAACAAAACTAAGTTTAACAAAAATCTTAATGACATGGAGAAGTCCAAAATTACCATCGACATGATGGACACAGAGACAAAAGAGTGCATTGCCTTGCTGCGTGCAGTAATAGAACAACGCACAATGTTCGATTACTTAACTTATAAGTTTACTATCTCGGAGACGAGATTGAAAAGCATATACAATGCTTTCGACAACTTACAAGAGCAATTAAGCGAGTTGGTTAAGGATAGTTTCGACAGAAACGAATTAGCCAAGTTGATATATCAGCAAGAAGAAAAAGAGGAAAAAGAAGAATAATTGATGGTGTTCATATTTCTGAAGTAGATAGAGGTAGAGCTGGGAAGCTCAGCCTCTATTTTTATTTTCTTCGCCACATAAAGAGGCTTTTCATTATCTTTGCAAAAAAGCAAAAAATATGAAAGTTGATTACCTGATTAACGATTTCCGATTTTCGGACAACAACATAATCGTAGCATCTTCAACGGGTGTTATCGATTTCCCAAAATATAAGAATATCACGAAGCGTGATTGGGCTGAAAGAAACGGTTACATCGTTGATACTGACATGTTAAGATTAGATGCACGTACAATTAAGCTCGATTGCACAGTGTACGCAAATAAATTAGACGAATTCATGTCAATTTTGAGAAAGTTATATTCGCAATTCAATGGATTGGAAACCTTGAAAATCGAATTCATAGGTACAGGAATTGAGCTACTATTCAGCGTGTATCTTGATGGAGGAATTACCGTTACTAAGGAATGGAGAGAGGCAGATATGTACGGTAAGTTTTCCATGAAATTAGTTGAAAGTGAGCCTCAAAAAAAGATATACATCGTCCCCGCAGAACCTTTTAGAGAAGTAAAATATACATTCACCTACATTTCAACGTCTCCTTTCTCGGTTTATTCGTGTGGAATGAAACAAAAAATGTATGCTCCGGCTGCTGAAAAAGAGGGAGAGATTACTATAACTTTGCGTGGTAATGAATATGGTAATGATTACTTAATTATAGCAGGCAACATAGACGATATTACTGATTTGAAAATGCCGAATTCTAAATTGATATGGGACAGAATATAAGAGTTATACATTCAGATGGAACAAGCTTCTATCTCAATGATTACAATGCCAAATCTGTAGTAACGAGAGCTGAATATATTGACGAGTATCTTATCGGAGATAAAATTGAGGTAACTGTTGATAGTTCTGTCAGCTTACCTTTCCGAGTTGGCGATATGATTATGTATGATGTGCCAATTAAATTCAATCAATACACCACTAAATTCGAGAAACGCAACTTTGTCCTCAATTATATGCCTGATGCTGACAAAAATAACAGTAGAGATTTTGAGTTCATTCTTACTTTTGAGGGCTGGTTTTTGAGCCTCAAACGTTGTCTATTTCTCAAAGACGACGCCTATACTAATTCGTTTTTTGTCGGTAACCTCAGCACTTTTTGCCAAGTGCTTAATACTAACATTAACAGGGTATTCGGTGCTAACAGATGGTATTGCGATGTACAGAATGATGATACGGAAGAGCGTAATTTTGCATTCGATAATATGACTTGCTATGACGTGGTTCAAGAACTTTGTGAAGCCTATAATTACGCAATTCATCTGGAACGAGATAATTATAATAGGATACATTTGCAATTCGTGCAACCACCTAACGATATTACTGATGTAACGTACCTGAGCTATGGTTACGGGAATGGACTGACTAACATCAAAAAGAAAACTACAAAGCAAGTATTCTCACGACTTTACGTGTATGGCAATAGTGATAATCTCAACGCTTATATCACAGATGACGGATTCGTAAAAGGTGATAAGGTACTACTACCCTACAATGAGAATATATCCAAATCAATCGTACCATCACCCTTAGGCAGTGGAATGTTAAGACCTATTATTTCAAGATTTGTCAATGTAGATGCAAATAGTCCTTACGTTAACGCCTTATTGAATTTCGTAAATGATTATGAAAATCACAAACAATACGTTGATAATATTGCTGCAATTCGCTTCGTTGATGGAGATTTACAGGGTGAAATTTTTCTTGTTAAAGGTTGGGTAAATACGCTTATTTCCGGTGGTTATAGTGGTGCATTGCAATTATATAGACGTATGATTAACGGAGTTTTGCGTCCTGCTGCTCAATCAGGTGGTGCGGATAGTGATTATTCGTATAATAGATACATTGAAGTACTACCGGCTTGCAATCCGAACACTTCTTACATACAGGATAATGATATTGTAGCAGATATTGGAATTCGTGAAAGTGTTAAAATATTCGATGATATTAAGATAGAAGCATGCTATCCAATGTCTAAGATGGAAATAATCCAAGTTGCTGAAAATCAAAATCCAAAATTTCAAATCCATATTACCAAATCAGAATTACCTTTCGATATATCACAAGCAGCAGCTGACGGAGAAAAAGTACAAATTACTTTTCAATCCGGTGCATTATCCGGATATTCATTTGACGTTCTTAACGATACTAATTACCACGTTACAGATTTCGTTCATAACGGTATTGAATATTGGAATATTCCTTGCTTATCAATTCAAGAAGTGGTTGGTTATACACTATTGTCAGATGGTAATATTGATTTTAATTCTCCTATTTACAGGAATTTACCGTCAGATGACAACCCTCAAATAATTGCTGCAAGCGGTGATAAGGTACTTATCAGTGGAATTATTATTCCAAGAGATATGTACTTAAAGGCTGAAAATGAATTACTTGAAAAAGCAAAAGAATATTACCGAAAAAATGCAGTTGCAAAAGTGCAGTATGAAGTGAATTTAGACCCGCAATGGTTGCAACAATATTCGCAGAGAGGTTATAAGTGTAAGATTGCATCGGGTTACTTCGTAAGTATATCAGACAACGATTTACACACTGCGAATAATGGAGATAAGCTGTTCATTCAGAGAGTTCAAAAAAGCCTTATTCAAGAATATACATGGAATATTCAATTATCAGACACATCGAAAGAACGGTAGTTTGTTTTAGCGAAAATTAACATTGACACCCTGCGTAATTTTTAGTGAAAATTGTATCTTTGCTAAAATGCATAATTATGATAGGTAATTGTAATATCGAACAAAACAGCAAAAGGAATTACTATCGAGGCGAGACGATAGGATTACGATTTCGTGGTGGTGGAGACCTCAACCTCGACGACTATGATTTTACCGTGAGGCTAATCAACGGTAAATCTGTATCTAAGTACCGCAAAGGCGTTGATGTAATCGGCGAAAATAACTCTTATACGCTTACTATACAACCCGAGGTTAGTAAGGATATACCATTGGGTAAGTATGACATGGAAATACTGTTAGTCGATACGGATACAGTTATTACAACTGTTAAAGGTATCATTAACGTTTTGGATAGTTATAGCAAGGAGGGTTTGTGATGGGAGCGGAAATCGATGTTAAAAACATACACGGAATTGATGAGAACGGCGTAATCACTAATATACAAGCCGACGAATTACCTACTAATTACGTTGAGGTTGGGATATTGCACGATAACGGTGCAGAAGTGTCCGAAGATGAGCGGATTATCATCGACTTGCGTTTCGGAGCAAAAGGCGACACTCCGATTAAGGGTGTCGATTATATGACGCCCGAAGACGTTGCAGCAATCAAGCAGGAGGTAAAGGAGAGCATCGACGAGGAGTTCGGGAGCGAGGTGGAGCAGATAAGCGTACCCATCACCCTTGACATGAGAGAGTTAAGAATTGATTACCGCTGCAAGAAGAAACCGAGAGCGAAGATACTGATTGCAACTCC
>ERZ1026868.924-NODE-924-length-16366-cov-4.415670_pt1 | contig 16366 bp, 9 predicted proteins | sample MGYA00380164_ERZ1026868 | MGnify/ENA primary metagenome ERZ1026868 (study PRJEB33269, sample SAMEA4719800) | human gut metagenome | biome: human-associated habitat; feature: organic feature; material: feces | place: Cameroon | collected 2013-10 ... | reverse complement strand
GGTTGCGGACGGGCACAGGGCCCGCCCCTGCAAAGCATTTATGATGTGGTAAATGAGATGTGAGAACGATAAACGTGCGCAAGAATCGACATAAAGACTAAAATATTTTTCAAAAAAAGATTAAAATATATTGTCTATGTCTGAAAGAACTGCTAACTTTGCACAAAGAAAGCGCAAAAGCGAATGACGGACGTAAATGAAACTACGAACAAATTTTGGTCTTTTTTGTGTTTGAATTGGCTCAATGGTTAAATTTTGGGTCTTTGACACAAAAAAAGATTAAGATTGCTTGTGAGTTATCATAAATATGTCTATATTTGCAACACGTTTCAAAGTCTCCCCACGGGGAGATTCGCAAAACCATGCAGGGTTCTCTCCCCTGCTTGCGTGCTGACGAGCCCCACGGCAAGGCACTTTGATACCGCAAAGGTACATGCCCCAGCCGTAAGAAAACCAAAAGGAAATTTATTTTTAAATGTTTAATTAATCTTTTAATCGTATGAACAAAAAGAAGGTTTTCAGTTACCTGTTCATCGGCCTGCTCACAGTGGGCGCGACAGGTACAGTAACTTCCTGTAAGGACTACGATGATGACATCAACAACCTGCAGGGCCAGATAAAGGCCAATGCAGATAAGATCGCCGAGATTGAGAAACTCATCAAGGGCGGTTCTGTCATCACTAACGTGGCTCAGTCGGAGACGGGTGTCACCGTTACCTTGAGCGACGGCAAGTCATTCAACCTCACCAACGGCAAGGACGGTGCACAGGGCATCCAAGGCGAACCGGGCAAACCTGGTACCGCATGGACAATCGGTGAAGACGGCTATTGGTACTGCGACGGCAAGCCGACCAAGAATCTCGCACGTGGCCCACAAGGCGAAAAGGGCGAGCAGGGCGAGCAAGGCGTGCCTGGAGCAGCAGCATCAGTTGAGTATTATGTGCCAAACCCAGAGACACACCATTTCGACATCTACAAAGATGGCAAGAAAGTAAAGGACTCTGGCATCTCATTTGTCAGTGCTGAAAACAACACCATCACAGCCACACTTGACAGCGCGCGCAAGAACCTCATCCTTTCTGGCTTGGCTGGCTACAGCGATGACGTGGTGATTTCCTTGACCGGCAACCTCACGAGCCTCGTGTTCATGCCCAAGCTCTACATGGACGGTATCGAGACAGTGAACTATCCGTATCTTACTGGTACAACGTTGGTGGCAAAAGACCTGAGTGGTTTGAAGAACCATCAGCACAAGTCTATCTCTGGTGATATCGTTGACTATCAGTCTAACCTCTTGCCAAACGATCCTATTACGGCAACAGGTGGTGAGGAATACGTCTATGGACCTACATGGACGGTGCAGTATCACATGAACCCTGCCAACGCCAACACAGAGTATAGCGACGTTAAGGGTTACAACGTGCTGCAGCCTGAGGTGATGTACGTGAAGACACGTGCCGAGCAAGATCCAGCAAAGGTGCTTGGCGTGACATCTCCAGAGAAGAAGGACAACGGCGCAGCCGCATTCTTGAACGACAACGGCATCCTGACCGCAGGTCTTAAGATCGCACATCCTGACAAACTGCAACCAGACCCAACGAGCAAAGAATATCAGAAGGATAACACCATTGCATTGCAGGTGAAGTCTAAGGACAACAAGCTCGCTACCGAGGATGCTACTATCACTTCCGACTACGCTCTTATCAACCCATTGAAGGCTAAGCTCGAAGCTCTCGCATGGGCCATCAAGCCAATGTACGGCAAGATGGATCTTGATAAGCGCACCGAGACTGGTGACGAGAAAGGCTTGCAAGGCTTTGGTGACGCCAATGCAAAGGTGCACATTTGGGATTCCCCGAAGGAGGCTCTGGCAGACGCACGTGGAGCTGCACTTGAGCTATATTACAATGGCGACATAGACTTGAAGCAATACATCAACATCCACTATGCCGTTCAAGACTACAAAGCGTATGGCAAGTCCAATGAGTTCAAATCTATGACTCTTGACGAGGCTCGCGAGTGGGGTCTGACTTATGAGTTCAAGCTCGTGGACTACAAGGTTGACGGCAATAAGACCGCTGACAGCAAGTTCGCCACATGGAAGGATGAGGCCAACGGTGTGCTGAAGGCTAACAACGTTGATGAGAACGGCAATCCAGCCAAGGACAACCGCGCGGCTATCGACCGTGAGCCTTTGGTACAGGTGCTCGTGAAGAACGCTGACGGCAACGTGGTGCTTGACGGTTACATCTTGCTCCACATCACGGAGAAGGCTCCTGAGGACAAGATTGCCACACTCGATACTTATCCTGCTGGTGATGCTCAGTTTGACCTCTGCAATGCTGTTGACGGCGTTCAGACTACATGGTCACAATTCAACAAGTTCGTATTGTCCGACTTCTTCACTGAGGTTGATGCCAACGGCTTGAAGAAGGAAGAGTTTGACGCAATGTACACTCCAGAGGTGCTGCAGGAAAATGTAGGAACTACCGGTGAAGGCAACCAGAAAGACAAGTTGAAGCTCTATGCCACAACAGACGGCAAGACGTTCACGGAGAATGAGCTCGGTGACCTCGTTTATGTAGCAAACGACAAGGGTACGACCAACCACACTTGGACTTGGACTCTCTCCGAGGAGGAAGTTGAGAAGTTGACCCACCATGCCGCTAAGTATCCTGTAACAGTGACTCGCTACTTCCGCTACAACCTCAAGGAGGCTGTCGTTGGTACCAAGATCGCTCCTTACAAGTATATCTATGTCAAGGTTACGGTTAACCTCACACGTAAGCAGAACACCGCAGTTGCCCTCACGGAGAAGATCAGCAATCACTGGTTTGATGCCGTAACAGGTGCTGATGGTGGCAAGACAGCCATTGTAAACGACATTCATGAGCCTATCAGCGGTGGTTATGCCAATACCTTCAACAACAGCATTGCTAAGACATTCGTAGGTAACAAGGCTGCTACCGGCACATTGACGAACAAGTACTACTTCGTTCCTAAGAATGTTACTATTACCGCTCAGAACGGTAAGACATACACCATCACAGCCAAGAGCTCTGCAACAGACACCAAGTGGAATGCATTGGTAGACAAGTATGTGGAGAATCATGCTGACGTGTATGATGAGACCAAGCTCGCTGATCAGCTCAACGCTTGCGCCGTGGACTACAACGAGGGTGTGTTCACCAACAATGCTCTCTATGCAGTGTACAATGGCGTTTACACTAAGATTGCCACTCTCACTCAGGATGGCAAAAATGCTGGCCAGTTGAAACTCATCAACAACGCAGCTACAAAGGATGTGCTCAACGCTATCGGCTACAAGGCCAACCATGGCAACATCGCTGACGAGCTTCGCACATACGTTGGCGTTATCGCTTCAAGCGGTTGCGGTGTCGCAGTTCCTGTAACTGATGGTTCATTCCTCGTTAGCTGGCAGCGTCCTATCAACCTCAACACTATCGCTCCTCAGCAGGTAATTGACGCTAAGGAAGACGGCAACATCATCTACCTGAGCGACCTGTTGAACCTCTACGACTGGCGTAACGACTCTATGGAGGGTGCCAACAAGTGGTACTGGGCATACTATGGCGTGAATGCCGTGACGGTTAACGTCAACCCATCAGTTGTCGAGACCAATATGCATCAGGCAAACGAGAACACATTCGTCAAGCTTGGCACAATCACCAAGAAGGCTGAGCTCTACACTCACGACGGCACATCTACCGTAAACAAGGGTGCTAAGAAGTTCACATTCGACCTCTCTGCTTATAACAGCTCTGACAAGAACCAAGATCTTCTTGACAAGATCGCAGCTGACAAGGCTATCTTCGGTGCCATCTATTACAAGAACAACGGCGAGAACGTGACCAAGTTCACTCTCAAGATTCCTGTGACAATCAGCTATACTTGGGGTGACTTCTACACAACACTTGTCGTGACTGTTGACAGGACGAAGAACAACTAATAGTTAGTTATCTCTTATATCAAATATAAGCTCTTAATTGAGAGGGTGTGTCTACAAAAGAGCAGACACACCCTCTTTTTTAATATAAAGCGTTTATCTATGAAAAAGACATTCAGTTTATTGTTTGCTTTAGGCATGCTCTCTTCGTCTTTCTTCACTTCTTGCTCCTCCTGCTCTTCCAACAAGGAGAAGCCACGCGAGGAAAGAGTGGCGGAATTCAGAAGCACGCTCAACCATGAAGACACCACCCAGATGCTTAAGCTTTGCGACGACGCCATGGCCCAGCTCAAGGCTGGCCAAGTGGAGAGAGTCTTGAGCAGCTTGTATGAATACAACGACTCCACCAAGGAGGTGAAGCCGTTGACCAAGCAGACTGCCGACCGCTACCGCAAGCGTTTTCGCATGTTCCCGGTGCTTGACTATAGCCGCCAATTCTTCTCTTTCCAGTTGGAAGGATGCAACGACGTGCGCTACAACGTGACTTGGGCAAAAGCAGAGCAAACGGGCACGGGTACGCCAGCGAAGACCGCATATATGTTTAACCCAGTCAAGGTAGATGGTTCTTGGAAACTTTGTGTTAAGACGCAATCTGATGAGACCGATCCTGACATGAGATAAAAACACGTCTTGTTTATGAAACACTTTTTACTGTTATTGACGTTGCTTTGCTGTCTTGGCACTTATGGTCAAGGCAAGAAAAGCGTCACGTTTGATTTCTCCAAACCATCCAGGTTGAATCCGTCATATCCCGACAAGGCCTTTAACACTGAAGCTGGCACTTCTGTGAAGGTCTCCGACGTGACGTTCAAGTCTGGAGACGTGTCGCTGTCATTCACCGAGACAGGAAGCTGTCCTGGCGTCTGGCTTTCAAAAGAGGACAACGGATATTGGTTTGAGCCCAAGGTCAACTCCACGGTCATTTTCTCTGTACCAAGCGGCGCAAAGATAGAGTCAATAGTTGTTGACAAGAATAGTGCCCAGGGAGGCTTTAGCCCTGAAAGGAATCAGGGGGGCAAGTTTGATTATACATCAAGCAGCTTTTGCTGCAAGTGGACGGCCAATGGTGGAACTTACACGCAGGTAAGGTTCTTTATCAGCGGTGAGGGAACTGAAATCAACAAGATTACCGTAACCTACACTCCACGCGCCGATGTACTTACCCCGACATCCACGTCCATTGCCAATGGTGCCACGGTTGGCAGCTTCTCGTCTATTGACCTCACATTTAGCAACACCATTTCCTTGAACAGCGGCGTTGTTGCCACTTTATCGTCAGAAGGCGCTGAAGCCCAGACCATGACGGCCAACGTCAGCGGCTCTACGCTCACTTTGAGCCTCGCGAATGTCATCACGGAGAACGGCCAATTCGTTATCAGCGTGCCGGAGGGCATGGTGTCTACGAGCGACGGTTATACCAATACCGCGTTGAGTTATTCTTTCACAGTGGTGAAAGACCAGGCTACGTTCAATCCCGTGTCTGTGTCACCTGCCGAGGGTTATCAAGAGAGCATGTCGTTGAATGATCCTATCGTTATCACGTTCCCTGACTTTATAGGCACAGTTAGCGACAAGGCCTTGCCCCTCTATCTGGACGGGACAGCCAAGAACGGTGTCACCTTTACGGTCGGGCAGGACAGCAAGACCATCGTTGGCAAGTTCAACGTGGAGCAACCCATGAAAGAGGTAGGTACATACACACTGACCATTCCAGAGGGTTTTGTACACAACGCATTGTACAATGTCGAAGGCTCGGACGCATGGAACAAGGCCGTGACATACACATGGGTGGTATCCGACAAGAAGCCGGACACTGAGACCATGAAAGCCGCGAAGGAACTGCTCAAAAAGACAGGCGTTGGTTATCCGTCAGCTACGAGCGCGTCTCGCGCGGCGTTGGAATCTGCCGTTGCTGCTGACGATGTGCCAACCGACGAGCAGTTGGAAACGTTGATGGCTGCTTTTTACGGCGAGACAGACGTGGAACTGCCTGCCAATGGCAAATACTATAAGGTTTGCGGTGTCAACGACAAGGGTGATAAATTGTATCTGAGCTATGACGGTTCCAAGGTCGGTCTTACCGCTTCTGCTTCCGATGCTTATTCGTTCAAGGCTGAGAAAAAAGGAGAAGGCAAGGTTGCGTTCTCTACTATTGACGGCAAGTATCTGCACCTGCTCACGACAAGCGACAAGTACACGGGCACGTCATCGAAGAATGTGACTGAGGCTTATGACGCTTCCGTAAACGACCTGGCTCTCGCCCGCTTCTCAATCGAAGGGGTGGAGAATGCCAAGACTTTAGGCATGTTCAGTGTTTATGGCAGTCTGGGCACGGATCCCGTGACAAGTCAGGCGGTATCGGCTTTCGACCTTCTCGACTTCTCCTTGAAGATGATTCTTACGGATCCATCGTATCAGGCTCTCATGTTCAACGACAAGAACTCCAACGCCTTTGTCTTTGAGGAAAGCGAGAAGCCGGCATTGGAGAGTGTTGACATAGACGTCTCGCTCGACAAGACAGTCATCTCAAATACCGACGAGACCATTCGCCTTACCTTCACCCACGATGATGGCGTGGCATTGAAAGCCGGCGTGTCTCCTGCCGTTACAGATGCCAAAGGCAACGCGGTGAGCGGTGCCACGGCAACCATAGCTGCCGTAGAGAACTCTACAATGGACTTCGACATCTCGTTCAGCGGTCTCTCAGACGGAACTTATTTCCTCGTAATACCAAAGGGTGCATTCAGCTTCGCGCAAAATGGCAAGCAGGTGACTTCCAATGAGTATAAGGCATCTTTCAAGGTTTCGAGCAAGGTGGATCCAGACCCGACCCCAGACCCATTGCCGTCAGGCTTCAAGCACTATCAATTCTGGGGCAAACTACCAAAAGAAGACCAAGAGGAATATCCTGCCGACTATCTCACGCAATTTATAGTTTACATAGATCGCGCGCAGTCAAAGGGCGGTCTTGTGGGCAACCCCAACGTCAAGGTACAGCTTAAGGAGAATTGGGCCAACAAGCTTGTTGGCGAGGGCCATTTCGAGGTAGACCCCGAACACACCGATGACTACAACTATGCCGTCAAGCTTGTTTGGGATTCACCTATCGACATTGTAAAGGTCAGGTCAACCCAATACATCTTCATCATCCCCGAAGGAGCGTTTGGCGACGGCAACTATGGCAAGTACCTGCAAAATGCGTCGAGCGTCAGTCCGTCACAATGCACTGTCAACGAAAGCTACACAAGGTGCTATGACATCAATACCGCCATTCCTTCCAGCATCAATGGTGTACAAGCCGAAGACAACGCCGCCAAGGTCATTTACGACCTTCAGGGCCGTCGTGTGGAGCGTGTCACGAAGACTGGCATCTACATCGTGAACGGCAAGAAGACCGTGATTTGGAAGTAATAATCCGTTTCCATAACGGGAGCCATGACAAATAAGGAGGCGCGCCACAAAGATTGGCGCGCCTCCTTTGTTTTTGATATTATCTATCAACTAATACTTCCAACGCAAGAAATATGTCCGAAGTCCTACAAAAAATACGGTTCAATAATTACCTATACACTATCTAAAGTTTCGCGACCACCTCCTCACTTAAACCAGTGTATTTGGCTATCAAGGCCGTGGGCATACCGTCAGCCTTCATGGCCTTGGCGCTTGCCATGGCACTGTCGTGCGCACCTTGCGCCAAACCCTGCTTCATGCCTTGCTTCATGCCTTCTGCCAAACCTTCTGCCAAACCTTCTGCCTTGCCTTTCTCGCGTTCTCTTCTCACTGAGGAGTGAAGGGTACGCTCAACGCTGACCATGTCCCAGAAATGGTCATAACCTGCCATCTGCGCGTCGTTGTAAGCCGACTCCTCAACGATGTCGAGCGCTTTGCGGGTCTCTGGGTTCTCCAGCAGTTCCTTTGGAGCGATTTTCGTGTCCCCGTCTATCTCGGTCAGGAATCGGAGCCACAGTGCCGTCATCTTCTTCTCAGTGAAAGAATGCGGCTTGAACTTCGGCAGCTCGATGAAGATGACGTGCATGTCCTCGATGACATGGCCGGGATACTTGAACTCCATTAACCCGTAGTCGTGATACCACTCATCGGTGTCGTGAAGGAAGGCCTCGTTGATGAGGTTGAGCGAATACACGGGCTGCAGGTCGGAATAGTCATCCCCGCTCTTGAGCTGCTTGACGTAAGCCTTGGAGGAGTTGAAAAGCACGCGCTTGAAGAAGTCGGCCGTCCATATCATTTGCATCTCCACGATGAACTGCCGCTTCAGCTGGTCCTCGCAACGCACGTCGACGATGGTGTCCTTCTTCAACGGCATGGTTGGTATAAGCTCAAACGGAAGGTACTCGATGCTTGTCACCTGCCCGTCGTCGGGCAATGGCAACATGGCATTGAGGAAGCTAATCATCAAGTCCTTATGGTCGGCAAAGACCTTCTTGAATGTCAAATCGGCTCTTGGATCAAGGTATTTTCCCATACTCGTGCTGTTTTCCGCAAAGTTAATGATTTTATTCGTTCCGAGAAAGTTTTTAGCCTATTTCCGCAACAATGACTTTAATGATTTGCGGTATCAGAGCCGAATCATCGGGATTAAAACAATTCAGGGAGGAGCAAACCCACCGGCTTGCCCCTCCCTGAATTGTTTATACGGATGCCACTTAGGGCATTACCAAATAGTCATTGGCTAACGAGCTTACCACACGTGGGCACGCTTGTTCTTTGGCACGAACATCTTGTCGCCTTTCTTCACGTTGAAAGCCTTGTACCAAGCGTCTATCATAGGAAGCGCGGCATTGACGCGAGCGTAGTTAGGAGAGTGGACATCCACGGTGAGGAGATACTTCACCACCTCGTCGGTCATGTTTGAGGCCCACACTCTACCCCACGCGAGGAAGAAACGCTGCTCAGGCGTGAAACCGTCTTTCACGGCCAGTGGATGCTCCTTCATGGAGTTCTGCAAAGCGCGGAACGAGATGTTCAGTCCGCCGTTGTCGCCAATGTTCTCGCCAAGGGTTTGCTTGCCGTTGACCTTGATGCCTGGCAGCACGTCGAACGAGGAGAACCAGTCGGCAAGCACCTTGGTGCGCGCGTCGAAATTTTTCTTGTCTTGCGCCGTCCACCAGTTGCGTTGGTTTCCGTACTTGTCGAATTGTGAGCCTTGATCGTCGAAGCCATGGCTCATCTCGTGACCTATAACGCCGCCAATGGCACCATAGTTGACGGCATCATCGGCATTAGGATCGAAGAATGGCGGCTGCAGTATGGCCGCGGGGAAGCAAATCTCGTTTGTCGACGGGTCGTAGTAGGCGTTGATGGTCTGTGGGGTCATCTGCCACAACGTCTTGTCCACCTTCTTGTTCACGCGCTTGGCTATATAGTCATCTGTGGCCCAGCGAGAGATGTTGCACAGGTTCTCGTAGAGCGAAAGGCTGTCGTTGACCTGCAAGCCGTCGTAGTTTTTCCACTTGTCGGGATAGCCAATCTTGACGATGAAGTTGGACAGCTTGTCCTTAGCCTGCGCCTTCGTGGCATCTCCCATCCACGTGGCCTCATCGATGCGCTGTGCGAGAGCCGTCTGCAGGTTGCGCACGAGTTCAAGCATGCGTTTCTTGCTCGACTCGGGAAAATACCTCTCCACGTACATCTTGCCTATCGCCTCGCCCAACCTGTCGCTCACCACGGCCACGGCGCGTTTCCATCGCGGCTGGTCTTGCTTTGAGCCGACCATGGCCTTCCTGAGCTCGAACGAAGCCTTGCGGAAGTCGTCGCTGAGCTTGCTGGTGGCACCACTGATGACCTTGGCCTGAGCATAGGTCTTGAGGTCATCGAGAGGCGTTTCGGCGAGAATCTTCTCTACGGCGTGTATAGGCTCAGGCTGGCCAACGTCAACATAATCGAAAGCCGGGAATCCAGAGGCGAGGAACACGTTGCCCCAGTCGATGCCGGGGAAGTCGCTGATGAGCTGCGTGTATGTCATCTTATGATAGTTGGCGTCGATGTCGCGCTGCTTCACCTTGTCGTAGCTTGCCTTGGCAATCTCCGTCTCAATGGCTATGACGGCCTGCGTCTTCTTCTCCGCCGTAGCCTCGTCGGCCCCGGTCAGCGTGAACAGCTTTTTCAGGTATTGCTTGTAAGCCTCCAGCACGCGCTTGTTTTGCGCGTCATCGGAAAGATAATAGTCGCGCTCGCCAAGTCCGAGTCCGCCCTGCCCCACGGCCACAAGGTTCCACTCAGAGTCTTTTTGGTCGGCCCCCGCGCCAATGCCGAACATCATCGTCGACCCACCGTTGCGGTCGAGCTGCGCGCACACCAGCTGGTATTCCTTGCGGTTCTTTATTGCCGCTATCTTGTCGAGCGTAGGCTTGATGGGTCTCCATCCCTCACGGTTGAGGCGAACGGAGTCCATCAAGAGGTTGTAAAGAGAGCCTATCTTCTGCCCCAGCGTGCCTTGCTTTTGCGGTTTTGAGGCAAAGTCGAGAATGATGTCCTGGATGCGTTTCTGGCTCTGCTCGTACAAGTCGGTGAAGGCACCGTTCTGCACATGCTCAGCGTCGAGCGGGTGCGACTTGAGCCATCCTCCCGCGGCATAGTGGTAGAAGTCGTCGCCCGGCTTCACCGAGGTGTCGAGGTTCTTCAGGTCAATGCCCGAGGAAAGGTTGCCCTGTGCGAACGCGCCCGTGGCGCACAGCAAGAGCCCCAAAAGAAAAGTCTTTTTCTTCATTTTTCGTGTTATATTAAAAAAGCGAACCCCACCGCGCCCATTATTATCATGCGCCCGATGAGATTCGCGTCGTTTAAGACATTGTTACTTATTTCACGTTGCCCACCTTGATGAGGTATTCGGCAATCTGCACGGCGTTGAGCGCCGCGCCCTTGCGTATCTGGTCGCCCGTGAGCCACAGCGTGCAACCGTTGTCGTCGGCCAAGTCCTTGCGCACGCGTCCCACGTAGACGTCGTCCTTGCCCGCGCTCTCCAATGGCATGGGGTAGACATACTGGTCGTCGGGATCCTGCACGAGAGTCACGCCCGGCGCGCTCTTCAGAGCCTCTTGGATGTCCTTGACCTCCAACGGCTTCTCTGTCTCAAACCACACGCTCTCTGAGTGGGAACGAAGCGATGACACGCGCACGCAGGTGGCTGACGTGCGAACGTCGGAATGCATTATCTTCCGGGTCTCATTATACATCTTCATCTCCTCCTTGGTATAGTCGTTGGGCGTCATCTTGTCGATTTGCGGAATGACGTTGTAAGCCAACTGGTGAGGGAATTTCTCCACGGTGCTGACGTGGCCCGTCTCCACCATCTCCTTGTATTGCTGCTCCAGCTCCTTCATGGCCGCCGCTCCGGCACCCGACGCGCTCTGATAGGAAGACACGTGAATCTTCTTGATATGACTGAGCTTGTCTATCGGGTTCAGCACCACAACCATCATTATGGTAGTGCAGTTAGGGTTTGCGATGATTCCCTTCGGGCGGTCCAACGCATCCTCTGGGTTTATCTCAGGCACCACGAGCGGCACCTGCGGATCCATGCGCCACTGCGAACTGTTGTCTATCATCACCGCGCCATGTTTCGTTATGGTCTCCGCAAACTCCGCCGACGTACCGCCACCGGCTGAGACAAAAGCGATGTCCACGTCCTTGAAGTCATCGTTGTGCTGCAACTCCTTCACGGTATAAGCCTTGCCGCGGAAGGTGTATTGCCTGCCCGCGCTGCGCTTGGAGCCGAAAAGCAGAAGGTCATCGATGGGGAACTCTCTCTCAGCAAGGATGCGCAGGAACTCTTGTCCCACGGCACCGCTTGCGCCTACAATAGCTACTCTCATAATTGTGTAATAATTGAAACCTTTGGGGCAAAATTACAACAAATATGCGAAAATATGAGTAACTTTGCCATTAAAATAGGAAACAAAGATAACAAATGGCAACTTTTGCCTCATATTTCCCCATCACCGACCCCACGCTGGTGTTTTTCGTGGTGCTCATCATCATTCTCCTTGCCCCTGTCATCATGGGCAAGCTGCGCATACCCCACCTCATAGGCATGGTCCTCGCCGGCGTAGCCATTGGCAAGTATGGCCTCAACGTCCTCGTGAGGGATTCCAGCTTTGAGCTCTTCGGCAGGGTGGGACTCTATTACATCATGTTCCTCGCCTCCTTGGAAATGGACATGGAAGACCTTCGCAAGAACAAGTGGCGAACACTGACCTTCGGGTTGCTCACCTTCGGCTGCCCATTCTTCCTGACATGGCTGATGGGCATCGACATCCTCGGTTATGCGCCCATCGCAGCCCTGTTGCTGGCTTGCGTCATGGCATCAAACACGCTTGTCTCCTACCCCATCGTCTCTCGATATGGCATACAGCAGCAGAAGAGCGTCACGCTGTCGGTGGCTTCCACGATGGTGAGCCTCTTCCTTGCCCTCGTGGTGCTCGCCGCGTTGGTGGCTTCCAATGAAGGCAAGAGCGACGTGTTGTTCTGGCTGTGGTTCGTTGGCAAGCTCGCCATATACGTGGTGGGCATACTTCTCACCATCCCACGCCTAACACGATGGTTCCTCCGCCGCTACAGCGACGCGGTGATGCAGTTTATCTTTGTAATGGCCGTGCTCTTCCTCTGCGCCGCGCTGTCGGAGCTTGTCGGCTTGGAAGGCATCTTCGGCGCGTTCTTCGCCGGTCTGGTGATGAACCGCTACATACCGCAACTCTCGCCTTTGATGAACCGCATCGAGTTCATAGGCAACGCACTGTTTATCCCCTATTTCCTCATCGGCGTGGGCATGCTCATCAACGTGCGACTTCTCTTCCACGGCGGAGGCATCCTGTTTGTGGTGGCTTGCATAGTGGTCTTCGGCACGGTGGGCAAGGCCATCGCCGCTTACGTGGCGGCATTCTTCTTCCGCCTGCCCACATTGGCCGGGCACATGATGTTCGGCCTCACCTCAGCCCATGCCGCCGGAGCCATAGCCATGGTCATGGTGGGCATGAACATGACCACCGCCAACGGCAAGCCCCTCATAGACGAGGTGATGCTCAACGGCATCGTCATCATGATACTCTTCACCTGCGTCATCTCGTCGCTCATCACGGAATGGGCGTCAAGGAAGACCGTGCTCAGGGAGCGCGAGCTGCCATCAGAGGACGTGCCCGATGACGATGAGCGCATTCTCGTACCCGTGAAGTACAAGGAGTATGCCAACCGCTTGGTCAACCTGGCGATAATGGCACGCAACCAAAAGCTCAACCGCTCAATAGTGGCCATCAACGTGGTCTACGACGACTCCAACATGCGGCGCAACCAGAGAGACGGGCAGCAGCTCCTTGAACAGATACAGCAGTATGCCGCTGGCTCCGACGTGAAGGTTGATACCCAAGTGAGGATTGCCGCCAACATAGCCAATGGCATCAAACACGCCTTCAAGGAGTTTCAGGCCTCAGAGATTCTCATAGGCATGCACATGCACGACATAGAAACGACGGCTTTTTGGGGACAGTTCCACCGGAGCCTGTTCAACGGCGTGAACCGGCAAATCATCATGGCGCGCCTCTACCATCCTCTCGCCACGCTGAGGCGCATCGTCGTAGCCGTGCCCTCACGCGCGCAATATGAGCCAGGATTCTTCCGCTGGATGGAACGGCTGTCGCGAATAGCCGAGAACCTCGAGTGCCGCATACAGTTCCACGGCAGGATGGACACCCTGCAGATGGTAAACCAGTTCATCACGAACCGCCACCCCAAACTCCGCGCCTCATGCGTGGAGATGACCCACTGGAACGAGCTGCCTCGACTCGCCTCCACGATAGCCGACGACAATCTTTTCGTGGTGGTGACGGCGCGTCAAGGCACAGTGTCGTTCAAGTCGGCAATGGAACGCTTGCCAGAGGAACTGACAAGGTGGTTCAAGGGGAAGAACCTCATGATAGTGTTCCCCGACCAGTATGGCGATGACAAACAGACCATGACGTTCGCGCAGTCGCAGCACACGGAGGAGACTTCGGCCTACGACGCCCTGGCAAAGTGGCTGAGAGGTGTCATAGGAGGCAGAAGGAGATATAGACGAGGATAGACGCTTATAGAACTATATAGACTGAGTAGACAAAAACAGGCAGGATAGACCAAATAGACTGATATAGACTAAATAGACTGATATAGACAGAATAGTACAAACAATGATAGACGTTAAAGGAATAACCAAATCGTTTGGAAAATTGCAGGTGCTCAAGGGCATTGACCTGCATATCGACAAGGGCGAGGTGGTAAGCATAGTAGGGCCGTCGGGTGCCGGCAAGACCACGCTCCTGCAGATTATAGGAACCCTCGACAAGCCCGATGGCGGCACGGTCGTGGTAGACGGCGTGGACGTGGGTGGCCTTTCAGCCAAGAAGCTCGCCGACTTCCGCAACCAGCACATCGGATTCGTGTTTCAGTTTCACCAGTTGCTGCCAGAGTTCACGGCTCTGGAGAATATCATGATTCCGGCGTTCATAGCCGGCAAGGGACGTCAAGAAGCGCGCAAGCGCGCAGAAGAGTTGCTCGACTTCATGGGCCTGAGCGAACGTGCCTCGCATAAGCCCAACGAGCTGTCGGGCGGCGAGAAGCAGCGCGTGGCTGTGGCTCGCGCCCTTGTCAACAACCCGGCCGTGGTGCTTGCCGATGAGCCGTCGGGCAGTCTCGACACTAAGAACAAGTCGGAACTGCATCAGCTTTTCTTCGACCTCAGAGACAAGTTTGGCCAGACTTTTGTCATCGTCACCCACGACGAGAGCCTTGCAAAGCTGACCGACCGCACCATACACATGAAAGACGGACTGCTGGAAGCCACTGTCCAAGCGTCCGACCAACCCTCCACGACAGATGAAGGGGAAAGCATGACCGAGACAGTATGAGCAAACACTCTGTCATGTCCTCACCTATCATGGAGGTGAGTGACACTTGCGGTATGCAGAGCGGCATACTCCTCGTTGCCCTAAGCGGAGGCCCCGACAGCGTGGCATTGCTACGCATGCTCATCGACAAGGGTCATAAGGTGGAAGCGGCCCACTGCAACTTCCACCTGCGTGGCAAGGAAAGCAACCGCGACGAGGCTTTCTGTAAGACCCTTTGCGAGAAGTTGGGGGTAAAGTTGCACATTGCGCATTTCGACACCAAGGAGTTTGCCAAACTGCGTGGAATCTCCATCGAGATGGCTGCGAGGGACTTGCGCTATCGGTGGTTCGCGCAACTCGCGCAAGACACAAACGCCGCAGGGGTGTGCGTGGCTCACCACAGCGACGACCAAGTGGAGACCATACTCCTTAACATGCTTCGCGGCACAGGACTTAAAGGACTGCTCGGCATGAGACACCGCAACGGCATATTCGTGCGCCCGTTGCTAAACATGTCAAGGCAGGATATCCTCGCTTACCTCAAACGCATAGGACAAGACTATGTCACCGACAGCACGAACCTAGAGGACGACGTTCAGCGCAACAAGCTGCGGCTTGATGTCATTCCCATGCTTGAGACTGTGACACCCGCGGCAAAACAAAACATCCTGCGCATGGCCGACAACCTTGGTGACATAGAGAAGGTGGTGGAACAAAGCCTCAGCGTGGCACTGGAGAAAGCAAAAGCGGAATGCGCCATTGGCGAGGCTTATTCCATGAATGCCGTAAGGAGTTATGCCAGTCCACGACTGCTTCTCTGGAACATCCTGTCGCCCATTGGCTTCAACCGCGCGCAAACAGAGGAGATACTCTCATCAGCCCAAGGCGGAAAGACGTGGACGGCAAAGCGTCATGTCGCCGTGATGAGCAACGACAAACTGTTTGTCTATCCGAGTGAGGCGTGGGACAAGGCTTTGCCCAAGCTGCGCATCCCGGAAGAGGGGCTATATGGCCTTGGAGAGCACAAGATACGCGTTTCAATAGACACGGCAGCCAACTGTCCACATCCCTCAAAAGACAGCCTAATAGCCACATTAGACGCCGACGGCATTGCCTTCCCGCTAACATTGCGTCCCGCGAATGATGGCGACCGCCTGTCACCCTACGGCATGAAAGGCACGAAAACCGTGGCCGACTACATGAAAGACAAGAAAGCCGAACCAATAGAGCGGCGCGGGCAACTCGTGGTGACTACTGCCAATAACGACATTATATGGCTTGTGGGACGGACAATAGACGACCGCCATAAGATTGGGGAAAGCACCAAGAGGATAATGACCCTGAAGATTGAAAGTTGACAAACATGGGAAAAACGTCAACCGGTAAAAGGCAAGGACCATTCCCTAACTAATGACAACGACAACAAATTTGCGACCAACAAATAATCGCTGATAATAAATCAACAAACAATCAACAATCGGGTAGGAGGTAAATGCTAATCATAAAAGGCATTTGCCTCCTATTTTCA
>ERZ1026868.920-NODE-920-length-16385-cov-22.637844_pt1 | contig 16385 bp, 35 predicted proteins | sample MGYA00380164_ERZ1026868 | MGnify/ENA primary metagenome ERZ1026868 (study PRJEB33269, sample SAMEA4719800) | human gut metagenome | biome: human-associated habitat; feature: organic feature; material: feces | place: Cameroon | collected 2013-10 ... | reverse complement strand
TGTTTTCTTCAACAGGCTTCCAGAACGGGTCATATCCTCTGAAGATAAAACCCTTGGTAGCAAGAAAATGCTCAATGTGGTCAGTATAACGACCACAGCCAAAGTCAAGGACAATAGGCGTTCGATTGAATTTGGTGAGCTTAGTCCAACGTTCACGAAGAGCATCCCAATTCAAACGGTTATAGATAGCAGGAAGCCTTTTGGAGTTGATGGAAGTGTTCTTAGAAGTGATGTCGGGCTGAATAGTGCAATACATTGTAATACCTCCTTAAATTAAATGGTTTTGTTCAAGAGCGAATTTGCGCTGCGATTTTGTCAATGACAAGACGATACTTGTTTGTCATTTTAGCTGACCTATAATTACGTCCTCTACGATAAACATTGAGGATGTCATATGTGTCATCATCAACAAAAGGAGAAGGGAACTGAATAAGGACAGAAACGAAATCAATCGGTTCTGTAGGAGCGTCGGTTCTCCACTCAACGATGTACTTTCCACAACTGATAACAGGACGGAAAATTTTAAATTCACGTCCTGATTCATCGTGAAGAGTTTTGAGATAGAGAAAATAATTGCCATAAGCTGTACTGTATTTGGGCTTAGTCATTGTTATAACCTCCTTAAACAAACTTAAACGTCCATAATAACAGATTCCTCAATAACGAGGAAGTCACCAGCAAGGTGCATATCATAATTGGTATAAGTTGCACCAGCAATGGATTCAACAGGGATAGGGTCGCTGACATAACCCAGATTGCTCAGGTACTCTTGCTTTGCCTTGAAATCTTTTCCAAGGACGGCCTCAGCTTCAAACCATTCATCTTCATTGTCGAAGGTGTAGATATGAAGCTGAGTCTTTGCTGTAGCTTCTGTGTCAGGAATCCAAGCGTAAGCAGTAGACATATACTTTCTCATTTTTGTTCCTCCTTAAACTTCTTAAAATAAAGTTTTGACCTCAAGTTTATTGCAATAGCAGATACCGCAACGATAACGCTCAGGATGTTGGACAATATTGCATGACCTTGTTCTTGTGGCAATTACCTTGTTGCAAACGGGACAAAATACTTGATATTTTGCCCCTCCAAGTCGAGCAGCCGTTTCCTGAGCATACCATGCAGGAGCATCTTCAGGGTTTACACAACGAGTTACCTTAAACTCTGTGAAATTAGAAACATAATTAGCTTTATATTTCCATTCACCTGTATGTTTCATGCCATTTTTGGTGGCATGAAGAACCTCATGGAGAATTACTTCATGCACACCCCTTGGAAGGGCTGCTTCAAAGTACCGATGTGAAAATGTGAGGACATATTTATAGTCACTGTCCTTGTGACAAAGACCCAGAGATTTAGGTCTGGGCTTTTCGTTCCAACCAACACGAAACTGGACATCCTGCATTTTCTTTTCATGTCCCCAGATATAATCCAGCCAGACACAAATTTCATTCACCTCCTTTCGAACATCATCAAGGGTATAAGTTGCGGTATCGGTGCGAGAGAAAGAAGCGGGGATGAGAGTACGAACAGTAGGCATAAAACTTTCCTCCATTAAAATATAGATATTAGACATGAGTTTTACTGCGGGATTTAATTGTGGTCACGAACATCAGCGAAATGGTCAACGATAACATTTGTATCTTTCTGGATTCTGTTGGTAGTCTTTTCAATTTCGTTGAGCAGTCTGAAGCGAAGATTGGTGTAAATGTTGTATTCTTCCCAACGAGTGATGAAACCAGCAGGAGAGATGCCGAATGTGCCAAAGCGAGAAGCAACAGAAAGAGGAGTGCTAAGGTCATGATTTTCATTAAAATAAGAGCAGAAGGCATACATACAATTGCTATTGCAATTAATGGAAATTCTAATCTGGTCTCCCGTTTTATCATCGGTATAAAAAGCGCTAATTACAGCAATCTTTGCTTCCTTCATAGCTTCGACCAAGGGCTTAACCTGCTCACAAATCGCGTCCCACTTAGCCTCACCAATCGCATTGATTTTGGGGGTGTAAAAATTGTCGGTGGTTTTATAGTTAGCTTTGGTTTCGCTAAGCTTCTTGAGAGCCATAGCGAGTTCCAAATCTTCCTGAGTGTTATATTCGACCGTAACCTTGATGTTGTTGATAGTGTTAGTGTTCTTGATTTCCATGATAATTCTCCTTTAAATAAATTTGTTTTGAAATGATTTATGAAAGGGGACAGAGGAATTAATCCTCTGCCCACAAATCAGTAAGATTGTCAGCACAATCATCCATGCCCATAGAATACTCTGCACGAGCATTAGGAAGCCTATAGAAAGCATAGTCCAGTTCCTTAATGATGTTGATGAGGTCTGTCTTACTGTAGTTATGACCATTGTTTCCAATGAAATCATAAAGTTCGCGGTTCTTGATAGCCTGAATTAAATCTTGATAAGCCTTTTCCATGTTTATTCTCCTTTCTTAGTCAGCCACTTCAATGGTATAGAAATCTTCGTCACAATGGAAACATTGATAGGTATACCCCTCAACCTGAGAGGGATAGAGATTGCATCCGCACTTCGGACACTTCTTTACAGGGTTACATTCTTCACCTCCATTCTCAAGAAATTCCTTTTCATCATCTGTAATGATTTCGTTTTCATTCAGAGCGAAAAGAAGTCCATCATAGGTCTCGCAGATTTCTTTCTGGAACTCTGGAACAGCTCCAATTCTGCGTTTAATCATTTTCACCTCGCTTCCATCGACAACTACGCAAGGGGTCTCATCTCCAAAGATATTATGCTCAAGGAGACAATATACCTTGTCATTGATGCATCTGAAATCAATGATGCTCCACAGACCAGAATGACCGATAGTTTTGTAAGTGTTGTCCCTAACCATTTTTAAATCCTCCTTAAATTATTAATGGCTTGTTTAAACCTGAGAATAGGTGTCCCAACTCACATTATAAAGGTAAGAACCCATCATAACGAGAAAGAGTTTACGCTGGTTTGACTCTCCCCAAACACGACGCATACCAGTGATATTGGGATGAGGACCTGCATTGGGGAAAGATTCGATATGAGCCTTAAGGAAGGGGGAAATGCTGGACTTTTTGGCATACTTGACAGGATAGACTTTGTTTTTCATTGAAATAAACCTCCTTAATTTTCTTTAAAGTTGACAGGCAAGATTTCATAACTGTTCACTTTTTCAGGCTCGAACAAATCCTCAGAATAAAACCCTTCATTGGAAATGAGTTCGCAAGCTTTAAGTTCGTTCTCTGAAAGACAGTTTTTATTGAAGAGTGAATTTGTAGTAGCAAGACCTGCGATATAGCAAAGAGCAAGTTTAGGAAAGAATTCAAATTCATAGACTTTAAATTTAACTCTTCCTTCTTCCACCAGTTGATTGAAAGTATCAGCCCACATACAAACAGCGGTATTCATGTTAGGACAGCTATCATCAGGAACGCAAATGTCTTCCCAAGAATTGATAGGGTTATCATAACTGTCTGTATAAAATGTAACTTCAAGGACGCAGGTTGTATCAAATGGATGGGGTAAACAAGCGTTCTGAATCTGAGCCTGTTCATTACAACGTTCAATACAATACTGAATCGCTGTTTCGGTATCGTCATCATAAATGCACTCAGATTCTTTCATAAGAGTGGCATCATGAAAGAAGATTGTGTCTCCATCTGCACAAGCCCAAGGATGAACAATTTCATTATTGTCGTGTTCAAAACCAAATTTACCATGAGTGATAGGTTCAACAGCAGATTTGATGCAACCATGATAAAGAGTGTAAGACATAATACTAACCTCCTAAATATTTTAAAAAAAGATGAAATAATGCTTGACAAATAAATCAAGATATGTTATACTGTCCACAGTAAGAGAAGTTGACCCACATCTTCCCTTACTGTGCGTAATTAGGGGTTTAGATTAATTACGGTGCTTCAGAATGAAGACACAAACAATATTGTCGATGTAATCAACGTAGATAATTTTCTACATATTATCAGCTCCTTTCAAATAAGATGATATGTAAACAGAGTTGTGGGACTCTGGAAACATTAGAGAGTGGTTTTACTACTCTCTTTTGTTTTTTATTTTTGTTCTTATTTAGTCACGAGGGTCAAAGGCAACATCAATCCAAAGCCCATCTCCTGCATCTGGGTCATGATGAAGTTCAACATTTTCTACAAACACCTCATCAGGAAGGTCAAACCAATTCCAAAAACCAACTGAATCATATGCACAATCGCATCCATACATCCATTCACTGTTAGATGTATTATAGATTGCGATTTGAGTGTCCTTGGAGAGTGTACGAATGAAGTCCTTAATGGAAACGTGGTGGTCTTTGAATTTATCCTCCTTATCCTTACCATTGAGATAATCAACAGCAGCCTGAAGGTTGTCCATGAAGTAATGACCCTGAGCCCAATACTTGCGCTGATAGTCAATGCCCCATGCACCAACATAACGAGGACTTCCATCATTTGTCCATGCGCAAAGCAGAGTACGGTCAAGTTCCTTGTTTTCAGCAACGATGTTATAGGTGATACCATTGTCATTCTTAAACTCTCTAACCATTTTAAATACCTCCAAATGTTTTTTAGTGTTGTTTGTGATGTTTAAATTAAAAGACAGGTAGTTGTGGGCTACCTGTCTTTTACTTTAGATATGGTTATTCGTTTTTAGACAGTTCCATGAGAACATCTGCCGTTTCTTTGAGAAAAGCGTCTCTCGCTTCTCTCACATTACGAATGTCACAGATGACCCCAGATGCGGCGCATTTTTTACAGTCCTGTACATTGGGACAATGAGAAAAATCATACAGCACTTGAGCTCTTTCTTTAATGGTCATGTTTGTTCTCCTTTTCTTTTTTTTGTTTTTGTTTGTTAATTAGAAGGTCTTCTTGCCAACGAAAGCAAGATTCTCAAGCTTGATAGTCAGCACATCAGGCTTTTCATCGAGCTTGTTGAAATACGAAGCCTGAATCACCCCAGTTGCCTGAAGGTCAGCCTTCTTGATTTCCTTACCGTCGAGGAAATACTTGACCTTAGACTTATTGGGAGTGCTATGAGCAACAACATAGATGTTGTGCTCACCAGCCTTGTTGGTATGCTCGATAAACCTATCAGAGCCAGCCATGTAAGTTCCCCAAGTCCTCTGCTGGGGAGTATAACCCTGCTCCATCTTTGCCTTGATGGAAGCCTTATTGGTACGATTGATGCCGAAACGAACAGTTGCGAGAGTCTTCTTGTACGCAACGTGTCCAGCCTTCTTTGCTGCGGCAGTCAGCGGAAGGTCGGTAGTCCAGCCGATGCTTACGAAAGTTCCCTTGTGGATAGCGTTGATGATGGTCATAGCTTCGTTCTTGTTCATGATAGTTCTCCTTTAAAATAAAATTTGTTTTAGGGTTTATTAGTTATTGTAAGTTTTACTCTTCTTCTTCGTCAAGAGTCTCAGAATTCTGAACCTTTTCATAGGCAGAATTCATGGGACAAAATTCGCATTCGTCTGCGACGCAACGGTTGTGGTTGATTTCATTGCGGCAAAAAGTGCTGATAAGGGACTTGAGGTTAGCGATTTCGGTCTTAGTCATGATTTTGTTCTCCTTTAAAATAGATTTTTTTGGTAAAATTAAGATTCCTTATTCATGAGGTCAACAGTTTTTCTAACAGGGCAAGTTTCACATACTTCTTCTGATAAAAAAGCGCAGTCTAAACAAACGACATCAACTGCTTCTAAATACTGCTTTTTGGCTTCTTCTTTGTTAATGATTCTGGTCATGATTTTGTTCTCCTTTAAATTAAAATAGATTTTTATTTGATAAGTAGGTGAGGCTTACGCCGCCTCACCCACAATATCATACACGCGATTGAGAAGAGGCATACCGTTGATAACAGCGGTAAAGCCCATAGGAGTCTTTGCAGTGCGCAGAGCGACAGGATGGCTTTCAAAATCTGCTACGGCCTGCAAGGCGCGAATTCCACGATTACTAAAGTTATCAAGGTCATTAGCCTTGTAGCACTTCATCAGATAATCAATCTGACAAAGGTTACGAATCTGGATAATGTCCTTGTCCTCAGCATGAACAGGGAACAATTCTTTTGCCATCTCAAAGAACTGATTTTCACTGAAATCAATCTTTGCATATTCCTCGCACTCCTTCTTGAACTCCTCAAGATACTGCTTCTGTCCCATAAGAGTGAGACGTGCTGCCTCAAGCTTATGATTCATAGAAGAACTGTGGCGGATAGTGATTTCATTCACCATTCCCTTGCGAGCACGAGCAAGACAGTTGGAACAGAAAATGCGAATGCTGACATAGGAAATGGAAATTGCCCTACTTCCATCATGAGAGTTTTGAAGTAGGAGATAAGGCTTATAATCATCACCAAGAATATTCATTCCATCCGTACTCATGGTAATGATATTCTTAGCTCCATTGGTTCCATAACTTCCTGCGGTTTCAAAATGAGCACCTTCTTCCACAAGAGAGTCAAGGAAGTCAAATGCATCTTCATTATTCAGAATCTCATAGTTGGGAGAAACAATACCCAGAGATTGCATGGTATCAGTACGAACCGTTGCAACCTTATCCTTGATTGCATAAGGAGTCTGAACCATAATCTGCTTATCTCCCATCATCTGAACAACGGGCTGAGTAAACTGGATAGGGAACTTCTCAACCTTGTAGTTGAGCCCAGACAATTCGAGAGCCTGAGCAAGATTGCCAGCAGAGGTGATGTCCTTACCTACGCCATCGGTGAAAACAGTGCGCTGAACATTGTCAAAACGGGAAGCGATAGGAGCGACTTTCTCACTATTGAACTGAAGAATACCCATATTATTTCCTTTCTGCGTTTAAGCTCGCCAGCTTTTTGTTTTTGTTGAGATAATTATATCACAGAAGTTTGGATTTGTCAAGGACTTTAGATAAAATAATCTAAAATCTTTTTTTAAAGATAAGGGGGAGATATACTCCCCTTTATCTTTTAGGCAGAATACTTCCAAAGAATCGCAAAAAGCTCACCAACAAGCTTCTGAGCTTTGTCATTATCTTCCTTGGACATAGATGTGTCGGACTTCAAATCATTCTTAAGAATGTCAAGAGCATCAAGGTATCCGAGTTCGGTAATGACGACGTTTTCAATTTTCATTTTTGTTTCTCCTTTTAATAAAATAATTTGTTATTTATGGTAAGGGTGGAATTACTTCCACCCATATACCTTTTTAATGTATGGCGCGAGAGACCGAGTATAACGAGTAATGTCTTTCTTTGTGACTGTGCCGTTGTAAATCTTCCAAAGGAAGTTATCGGCTTGGTCAGAAGTGATATTGGGTTTAAATTCCCTGAATACGCAGAAATGGCTTCCATCATGATGCGACTGGTCACACCTGAAATCGTATCTATCGACGTAGAAATCTGCATATTCACAGCTACTAAAGAACTCAAGGCAATCTTTTATGTTGTGGTCATAAAGCTTATAACCGCTGTGCTTGCCATCCCAAAGACCGACCTCTGCAATGCAGACGATACGACCTTGAGTATAAATGTTGAGATTCGCACGTTCATCGTCGAGATAATCGTTATTGAGCTCATACATCTCTTCTCTGAGGGTATCATCATCAACATCGGTAGGGAGATTGTTAAGCTCCCTGTTTTCAAGCAACCCCTCCTTCCAATCCTCAAGATTGAGTTCATAGTTTTGCCAAATGTGGTGGATAGGTTCTCTGGATTTCATTGTTTATACCTCCATAATTTTGTTTTAGTTTATTTTAAATCATCTGAGATGATTTGTCAAGGGGTTTTAAGCTTATTTTAATGAATATTGCAGAAGAAATCCTCTTCTACGAAGCATACGCCATCGTAGTGCTCAAAGATAATTTCATCAGGAATATCTTCGGGGGTACTAAATGTACCCTCGTTAATATCCTGAGTTTCATCTTGATAAAAAAAATTGGATTTGAGCTCATTGAGTTCGTCGCGGGATAAATCCTGAACCATTTTTACCATCGTTTTTCACCTCCTTATTCATCAAAGTCGCAGTTCTCTTCATCAAGGTTAGCATCACCAATCCATTCAACCTCACGCATAGGAATTTCATCTAAGTGCTGAGAAGCATATTTGATAGCTTCCTCGATTGTCATTCCATCGGGAACTTGAATGGAAGAGTTATACACGCCGAGGCAGTTGACAGTAACATTAAGAGTCTTCATAATTCTTATCTCCTTTTTTTTAATCAAATGTTGTTATTAGCACTCAGTCTTTTCGATAATCATATCGAAATGTTCTTGCCCGCGAGCTTCAGCCTCATCAATCTTTTCGTTGATGTACTGAAGAAATTCTTCACGAGTTTCACAGAAGATAAAAGGGCCATCCTCTTCACTGAGACAGAAGCTTAAAATCTTGTTAGCCATAATGTCATACTTCCTTTCTTAAATCGCAATATTGTTTATTCCTCCTCCTGAGCATCAGTAGCTTCAAAATTATCGGACCAAGAAATATCTTCCTGTCCATAGCCTTCGACCTTACGGTAAGCGTCGAGTTCGGATTCAGCTTCGACCTGAACAAAGCCATAGTGAGCAAACGTGACATTGTAAATCTTCTTCATGATAATTTCTCCTTTAAAATAAATTTGATTGATATATAGGAAAGGGGAATTAATTCCCCTTAACCTTTTCACAAAACTCTTTGTATGCTTCACTGTTTAAAATAGCGAGAACACTATTACGCATATTGATTCGATTTGCGTAATATTCCGAATTGTAGCTATAATGACGATTATAAATCATCTTAGGGTCTTTTGCTTTAAGTGCTTCGAGAGGGCAATAAAGCGAATGTGTTGTGTCCAGTCCCTCAAATTCATAAACGAATTTAATGTAGATGTCATGAGTCTTCGTTGAATAAGTGGGAACATAAGCATCAAACTTATAATCCCTCAAATAAGGATAATCTTTATAAATAGCATCATAGAAGAACTCCTTGAGCTCTACACTTTGAAATTGGCTGGGGATAACATACTGATAAGCATCTTCAATCTGGTCTCTTTTCCATCCATTTCTTCTTTCTTCGAAAGTAAAGTTCTTTTTGACATTGGGAAGACGCTCATAATTTTTCTCATAATAGGCATTGGATTGACTATTACAAGGAATATATTTAATAGCGCAAGCATCTTTCATCTTAATCCTATTTTCAACCAGCCACAAAAGAGTTTTAGGAGAGAAACATTCTGCCCAACCATCCCAGTTAGAAATGTACTGTTTTGCTCTATTGATACCAACAAAAGTATCATCAAGACAAGTGCCATCATAGGGAGCATAGAGATTAGAAGTGTTTTTCATAACAAATTTCCTTTCTATTTTATTTCAGTCTAAACGACCGCAATGCCAGTCAATTTCAGTGCAACCAACAATGGACAGATAATTCTTGATTTTATCAACCCACTGTTCCCAACTCCATTCTCCTTGTTTATTAGAACGGGGAATCATTTTGTACTTCTGACTTTCATATTTGAAAATCATACCGTATCCGATTGCACAGCACCCTTTATCCTCAGACATTTTGCACAAGTCTTCCCACATCTGAGCAATGGCTTTGATAGCAGGAATTTTATTGTCATCATAATCTTCAGGATGGAAAAGGATAATAGGGGAATCATACTTTTTAGACATATTAGACATAGCAGAATTCCTTTCTATATAAAAATTTTAAAAAGTCCTTGACAAATGGTTCTTTGTGTGTTACAATACCTACAGAGTCAAGAGACCCGTAATCTCTTAACTCTGTAGGATATTGGTTTAAGTCTTATGTTTAAACTTCCATGAAGCCAGTCAAGACAATCACAGAATAATAAACATTAAACTAATAATTGATAGTTTTCATTTTCTACATGGCTTTCATCTCCTTTCTTCCTTAGACAAGGGTTTCATTTATATGGACAGCTTACGGGGCTGGAATTTTAGATTGGGAACAGGTTTAACCCTGTTCCTTTTCTTTTTCTTCAAAAGGTTTAAGAGGGACACGATTTCGTGTAGTATACTTTCCTTCATTATCCATCAGAAAATCATTTTTACAGGATTCACAGAAGAATTTGGTTTCGTTTCCGAAATTGTCAACCTCTTCAACTCCATAGTTTCCGCAGTATGGACAACGAGGTTCGATATACTGTCCAAACTTAATATCTTTTTGATATTCTTCAGAGCGTGGTTCAGACCAGACTTTGACAGAGAACTGTTGAGGATTGTCGGGGTCAATCTCTGCCATGCAGATGTCTTGCTCGACCGTCTGACCATCACGGATGAAAGTGATAAATGCTCCATGATACCCATCTTCCTGTTCAGCATAAATTCTGAATTGCCCGTTAGGTGTGTCAATGGAAACATAAGCATTTTTATTCTTCTTTTCAGAATAAAAAAGCATTTCGTTGAAACGCTTGGAATTGGTATTTATATCCTCCTTTTCATCCTCGTAAATTTTGACGTTAACGATATATTCATCTTTGGTAACAGGATTAATCATTTTCCAATGACCAAGGATAGAATCATAAACTGCATTAGAGCAGTTTACTTCATGCAATCCTCCTTTTTCATCAGGAGTCCAAAGAATTGATTCGCACCAAGATGCTCCATCCTGAGAGCCGCAGCAACGAATGTCCATAACCATTCCGTCAGCAAAACCAACGGTAATTGTATATGGAGTTTCATTCTCTGAGAACCAGTCCAAAGGATAGCTCATCGAGCAAGCCTTGTTGATTTTAGCGGCGATGTCCTTGGTGACGAAAGTATCCTTTTCATAAATGTGTTTCATTTTACTTATCCTCCTTAAATTTCAATTTTGGGATTTTAAATTAATACAAATAATATTCATCTTCATGATGAATGTAGCGTTCAGTTAGGTCCTTTAAAGGCTGACTGATTTTCTTGGGCTTCTCTTTAAGGCGTGAATCCTTAAAGGCTCGGTTTGTGTAGTATCGGAACTTGCCATGTCCCTTTACCATCTTGTTGTGCTTTTGAGCCTGTAGAACTTCATGTTCGTTCATGCCCATATTTTGTTTCACCTCCTTGTTTTATTTTGTTATTAATAGTGGTATCTACCGCCTTGGGGATTATCCTCCTTTCTTTTATAATCAAAAACCCTGCTGATGTTATAAGCCCAGACAGAATTGCCTAAGCTTGCATCAACACAAGGCTGCACATGAATTGGGAAGTGAATTGAAGCACAATAGTCTTCAATCCTCTTAAGCTGAAATTTACGGAAAACGGTGATAGTGTCACCTTTGAGCAAAGCTTTGATGTCAGCTTGCTCAAGCGTGTCAATCAGCAGGTTTAGTTTGTTGTTGCTATCTATGTTATTGATAGCCTCATTCATATACCTTCCCGTCATCGCTGTCATTTTACTTAGCCTCCTTTTCACGATTCAAAGCAGCTTTTTTTAATTCATCCTGAGAATCATAATACTGCTCAAAGGCATCACAGCCTTCCCAAGAGACTTCAGATTGAAGCTTTACAAGCTTTTCAGTTGCTTCCGCCAAAACTTTTTGCGCCTTTTCAAGAACAGATTTTTGCAATGTAATTACAGTATCCCTTGCAACATTCTTTGCCATAAGAATGGCGGTGAATTCATCTTTGAAAAACCCTTCATAATGTTGAGGCAGAATATGGGTTTTCATTTCATTGAAGGTACTCATACTGATAAACCGTTCTCTCAATTCACCCGATGCCAGAAAATATACAGGATTTTCATTAGTATTATGAATACTCTGAATTTTATATACACAGAGAGTATTAAGGGCAGTAGGTTGACGATATGTTAAGATATACTCATATCCATCCAAAGTAATATTTTTCATTTCTTTCTTCCTTTCTTTGTTTGTGTGGTTATCTTACCACTTTTTGTTAAGGCTTGATAATGATGTTGAACTCAGTGGTTTCCAATTTGAAGACCTTTGCATCCCAGTTATCATGGTTGCGAGTTTCGCAATAAGCAAACATATTATCGGGATTCTCGTAGGAAATGCAGTTTTCATCATCTATGAAATCATTGTCGTCTAACCATTCCCACGCCTCGTCAAAGTAGTACATTTCAACATAGTTGGTGACTACTTCATCATCAATTCCCTTAGCATCAAGGAAATCGGTGAACAGTAACTTTCTTGCTTCGTCGGCATTAGCACAAATTTGTGGAACATTAATTTCACGCTCAAGACAATCAACATAAAGATACATTATTTTATCCTCCTAAATTAGAAAAAGTATTTGAAGTAACAGTCAATGGGCTTAACTGTCACTTTTGCATTGGATGCCAAACCCATTTTGGTTGTCTTGATGACATAGCCAAAACGAGCATAAGCATCCTTCTCGCTTCTTGCAACTACGTCGCCCTCATACAGCTTAGATTGTCCTCCAAGCTGTGCAATGTAGGCTTTGACATGGTATTTGGATTTGTGCTTAAGCTGAATGGGCATTAATTTGTCACCTCCTTTTCTCTGTAGTGAGCACACTGGTCAACCTTGAAATGTATGCCGTGGTTGTACCAGTATTCTACCCTTCTTGCGTTGAATTGCTTGTAATGTACGCAAATCTCTTTGTTTGCGCAAGTAGTACAGAGATTTGCGTGTTCTCGCAAGTATTCATGCTTTTCTTGTGGTGTCATTGTTTTCACCTCCTTACTCACCAGTGATGACCCATTCTTCACCATTACCATCAATGATGTGAACAACTTCGCCGTTAATAGTAACAGATTCCAAATTGCAGAGCCAAGCCTCAACAATCTCAGTCTGGCTTGCCATAGAAGCTTCTTCAGCTTCATGTAACCCTGTTTCATACCCTACTTGGAAAGACCCTGTAAGGTCTTCCTGACTATAAATAGTATCGTCCTTGATGGAATAGGACTTTTCTCCCATGTCCCAGCCAAGCCAGAACATGAAAATCGAGCAAATAGTTGCGAGAAGTGCTGCGACCAGAACGATATTTTCCTTAATTTTCATTTTTCTTTTCCTCCAAATATTTTGTAAATTTTACTTGACAAACGCTAAATACTATGTTATAATCCTCTCAAGAAGTGAGGAATCCCGTATTATTCTCTCACTCCTTGAGGCTATTGGTTATTACTAACAGAACTTTAAGTTAGAGCATTAAAGTTCAATTACGCCACCAACATAGATGGCGTAGACCACAAGATTGAATTTGTAGTCAACCTACTTTGTGAGTGTCATATAACTCACCTTCCTTTCTTCCTCGAACTGAGGGATTGTCCATCTATACGGGCTGGACTTATTAGGAAAAAGATTGAACGACTCGTGGGGAGAGTCGTTCTTTCTTTTTTTTTACTTGCCAAGCAAGTCTTTCACGAACTGTCCCATGCATCCTTCTGGATGTTTGGTGGAACGGTCGTTATAAGTCTTGCGCTGAACATCAATGAACTCGGTAGAGTTGGGATACTTTTTAAGCTCATTGGTGAGCTTTACAGTTTTAATTAAATCGGACCCATAAAGCTTGTAAGCCTGATACCCGACATTCAGGCTGGCTTCAACATAGGCTTTAGAATCATGGTCAGCCCATCCACTGAGCTCAATGATGCCAAGAGCATAATCAAGACCCTCCTTTCCGAATTCATCGAAAATCTGCATGAGCTTACGAGGAGCGGTCACATTGCGTAAAGCCTTCTTCTTTTCGCAAACTGTGACATTGTATTTATCACAAACTTCCAGAATGGATTTCGCTGGGTCAAGTCCCAATTGTCTGCAACAATTGAATGCGTCTGCGGGTGTCAGACGTGTAACTCCTTTAGATTGGTCACAAAAAAGTTGAGCCTCCTCTTTTGTGCTAAGATTATCAAAGAGCCTAAACCAAGCGGTTTTGTAACCCATAATCTCAAGACCTTTGATGGTATGCTTACCATCCCAACAGGTAAGATAACCATCCTTAAAGTTGAGGGACTTAACTTCAACTCTCTTATAGTCGAAGTTGCTGATAATGTAACAGAGCGAGTGTTTATACCCTCTCTGTCCTTCAAATTCATTGATAAGCTCAAGGGGAGCTTTAATCATGGTCCAAGCCTCTCCCGATTCGCGCAAATGCTTAAGAGCAGGAAGCAAAGCTTCCTTAGCCCAAGTGGAGTTCATGTCCACTTTAACGAGTTCCTTAGTAGTGTTGTTCATAATGTTCTTCTTGCTCATAGCTGTGTCCTTTCTGGTGTTATAGACTTATTCCTTGTCTGTATAAAAATATTTATTATAAACACTTGACAAATGATTCATCAAGTGATATAATACCTTTAAAGAAAATGAGGGAGAACCCTATATTCTCCCTCGTGTAGATTTAACTCATTTTAACTTAGAGTACCCAGCTACCATCGAGCACGATAGTATAGAATACAATGTTAAAACGGTAATCTACGGATTTTGTCATTTGCATCTTCAGCAAATCTTCTCCTTTCTTTACTTAATGCAATGAGTTACTATGCAAAATAGGGTGCATAGGGTTGCATGAGGCTTATATGGCGAATAAGCACTCTATGGAGGGACAGAACCTTATTCGGCTCTGTCCCTCGAACAATGCTTATTAGAACCGCATAACTTCGGTGCGGTAGATTTTCCCGCTCTTGGACTGATTATAACGCTTAACTGCGCCATAATTAATGGATTGAGCAATCTCCTTGGGCTTGTCTTCATTGTAATGACAAGTCTTACAAGACTCACCATTACAAAGACCAAGGTTGCAACGATATTTGCAAGTTTTCGTCATGTTATTGGTATCCATACTGTTCTCCTTTCGGCTTATAGCCATATAAAATTGTTTGTAGGAACTTTATATAAAACACTTGACAAATATAGCCAAGTGTGTTATAATCAGAGACAGTTAAAGAGTTGCTGTCACAACTCCTTAACTGCTCAGTCCCAAGAGATAGTGGTTGTTATCTCTTTGTGCTGGGGTTTATCACTGGGCTTATTAAATCATCAACCAACCACCGATGATTATGCCAGCGATTACGAGTCCGAACTAACGGACTACTTCTAAGGTAATCTGCATAGAGACTACCTCCTTTCCGAGTGCGATTTGTTCTGCTAAGCACTCTATTGAGCCCACTATCGACTCCTTTTCGGGGCGGATAGTGGGCTCTAACAATGCTCAAGTTGTTGAGTAATTTAACGACTTGCTCAGGTCAAAAGGGCATGAGGAGTTACTTATTGAACTCCTCATATAACGCATTATAATAATAGGACACACTAATGGTGTCCTTTAATCCCCATTCTGTAAAAATGGGGTCATAGTCTTCATCAAAAGAAAGGTCAAAAGCCTTTCCAGTGATTTTGTATAACGCTTTCTGTACTTCTCCCATATCGGGAGTAGAGGTAGTCCATGCAAAGACAATCTTTGCGCCGGAGAGGTCTATCTTGTACATTAGTGTCATGTCGCACTTAGCGACGATACATTCCTTTCCCGTCCACTTAAAGACGATGTATTCGATGTCATTTGTTAGAACTAATACGTTGTTCTCCTTTAAATAAGTAGTGTACTCCATCTGATTTTCCTTTCTTGCTCCTTTCTCAAGGGAGTCTTTGTTATATTTTATTGTTGCCGAGACCTATGGAATAGGACTCATTTATTTATACTCGTTGAATCCTTTAGAGACGAGTTAGTGCTTAGAGAGAATGATACTGATTATAAACGTACTTCATATCAGTATCGTAATTATCGAGAATGCCTTGCTCGATAACATGGTCTCTGACCATTTCCACGAGCTTGTTACGCTCGTGGTTCATTTTTTCAAAAGCTTGTTACGCTCGTGGTTCATTTTTTCAAAATCCCCGTCTTCACAATAAAGACGGGAAATTGCAAAAATGTGATTAATGCGCTTGAATAATTCGTTAGTAAGCATAACTCTGGTTCCCTTCTGGTTTTAACGTCTTTTCCTTGACATATTATGGAATAGCACCTGATTAACGGCTCAGATGCTTTAGGAAGCCGTTGAAGAGCTTAGATGTGGCGAAGATACCACGGGAAGCTTCTTTTACCACCTGTGAGACGATAGATAGTAAACATTGCGATAACAGCAATGAATCCTAAAGAAATGATAATACCAAAGAAAATAGCAGTAAAGATAATAGCGAACATTTTACTGTTCTCCTTTCTGGTTTTAACGTCTTTTCCTTGACAATGTGAAATATTACATGAATTTCTATGAAATTCGATTTGCGAATTCATTAGGAATTCATGTTTCTTAATTCCCAATTAGTTTGAATTTAACTGGGAACTGAGAGCAAACAAAAGTAAAAGAGATAAACGACTTGCAAATGAGCTTGTCATTCATCTCTTTAACTTTGCTGAAGATAGAAACAGGTGAAATTACATCTGTCATAGACGAATTTCTGTATTTCTATCTCATATGTGGAGAAAGTCGAGGTAGACA
>ERZ1026868.912-NODE-912-length-16480-cov-8.744962_pt1 | contig 16480 bp, 9 predicted proteins | sample MGYA00380164_ERZ1026868 | MGnify/ENA primary metagenome ERZ1026868 (study PRJEB33269, sample SAMEA4719800) | human gut metagenome | biome: human-associated habitat; feature: organic feature; material: feces | place: Cameroon | collected 2013-10 ... | reverse complement strand
GATAACTCATTCAATCTTTTTCTACCTCTCCGTGTCTACTTTTACGAGTGCATCATTTTCGTGGATGCGCCAGTTCAAAAACGTACAAGCACGAAAAAAGCAGGCCGACACACGATAGTGCCGTCGGCCGGAATTAAGGTTAATTATTCTTTATTGCCGATATACCGATATTCGCATAGAAAAAGAAGTAATTGTTCTTTTTCTATGTAAAATAATGCAGTTATAATTGATAATGGCAACACTGCATACGGGATTGACGTAAATATTCATTATCTTTGGGGTGGAGATATTATTGGGCCGGACGCTTCGACAGGCTCAGCGACCGTAAGGTCAGGAACGGCGTCAAAGTAGGCAGGCTCAGCGAGCGGAGGGAACAATTATACCTATATTATATTAATAGATATGGTGGAGAGGACTTCCCCAAAGTGGCAGGAAGGCGGGAACCATCAATAAAGAATAAGAAAGAGTTCGAATTGAATATGAAGACAGGGAATAGGTTTTTAGCGGTTATGAGAAGAGGGCTGGCAAGCGTGGTCTCCATCATTATGACGATTGGGGTGTCAGGCAACTGCTTGGCGCAGACCCAAGGAGAGAAAAAGAGCAGGTTACTGACGTTTGAGAGGATAGTGCACGACTTCGGCGAGATCACGCACGAAGACGGGGCCCAGGAATGCTCATTCAAATACAAGAACCAGACGGACACGACCATACTGATCTACGATGTGAAAGTCTTCTGCAACTGCACCAAGGTCGAATGGCCGAGAAAACCGATCAAGCCCGGGGAGGAAGGCGAGATCAAGGTGAAATATGACAACGAAGGCACGCCGCATCACTTTGACAAAGGGGTGTCTGTCTATACCTCAACCGGGAAGCGACCGATTCTCCTTCGGATCAAAGGGACTGTGACGGAATAGAATCTCCACAACAGCCGGCAGTTTAGCAAATGACGGAATAAATGACGGAATAAATGACGGAATAACACGGGGATAAATGTACACACCACCTTTTACAGTCTCCTCAAAAGCCATCAATCTCATAGCAGAGATCTCGGCCCAGATAGAGAGATATTCAATACGAATGGAGCAGAGCGATTCGCTGAGGTTGCGAAAAGTGAACCGCGTCAAGACTGTTCATTCTTCATTGGCGATTGAAGGCAACTCTCTTTCAGAAGGCGATGTGACAGCCATCCTGGAAGGAAAAACCGTCATCGCCCCGCAAAGACAGATCCTCGAAGTAAAGAACGCCCTCAAAACATACGAGTTGTACAGTACGCTCGATCCCTTTTCCATAAAGGACCTTCTAAAGGCCCATTACACAATGATGTGCGGTTTGATCGACGAGGCTGGAATATTCCGGAAAAGAGGAGTGGGAGTCTTCGATGGAACCAATATAATACACGTCGCTCCGCCGGCAGAAAGGGTAAAGGGGTTGATGGAAGACCTGTTCGAATGGCTGGGGAGATCATCAGACCATCTACTTGTTCGAAGTTGTGTGTTCCACTACGAGTTCGAATTCATCCATCCATTCAGTGACGGCAACGGACGGACAGGACGGCTATGGCAGTCCCTTATTCTTGGAAAATTGAACCCGATTTTCGAACACCTTCCAATCGAGAATATGGTTTATTTGCATCAGCAAGACTACTATTCCGCAATATCACAAAGCTCATCAAAGGGAGACTGCCAACCTTTCATCGACTTTATGCTTCAAGAAATCCTCGACACTCTCGTGGAACATCAAGGAATATCTGTTGAAGAGATCGGATGTAAGTACGACCTCAACAAAGGCGAGATACAAGCTTTAGGGCATATAAGAGCTGACAAACGGATCACAGCCGTAAAACTGGCAGAGAAACTCGGATTGAAGCCACGACAGGCAGAACGAATTCTGTCGGGCCTTAAAAACAAAGGAATAATCAAAAGAACAGGATCAAACCGCAATGGCTTCTGGGAGGTCCTGGCAGATCAAAAATTGTGACATTATAAGAAGCTATCCATAAGGTTCAGAATCGTCAATATAAAAATGACCGGGAGGCGACAGTGGGCTTTCCGGTCATATTCATTATGCTTCCGAGCCATAATACGGCTACAAAGGTTGTTTTTAAGAGATGCAATTACTGCATCAGAGTGAGGTACCAGTTGCCTTCGATTTTGAGGGCGTTGATGGCGAAGGCGGTTGAAAGAAGCTTGGCCTCGTCCTCGGAATGGCCGAAGGAGACACGGAACTTGACGACATTGTGGTCCGGATCCGTGAACGTGTAGCTCTCAAGCTTAGCCTGCCTAAGATTCATCTTCTTGAACTGGTTGGACGCTGAGACAATCTTCTCTGAGCTGATCTGGAACAAAGTGTCATTTTCGACCTGTCCGAGACCATCAAGCGCGCCGTTGACATCCCCTGCTATGATCTTGTCAATCACCGACTGAGCCCTGGTCAGCACCTCAGTGGTGTCGGCAGCGGTGAGTTCGGACAGGAAAATCTCCTGACGAGTAGGCTCTGCCTTCGGTTTCTTACCTGAGCAGGAAGCCAAAAGGGAAAGCGCCAAGATCAAGGCGACGGAATAACAAGCGAATGATTCGATTTTCATCATACGTAAGTCATTAAAAAGGTGCGCACCGCAGAACGATGCGCACCTAACTATTCTATGTTAAGATCTTACTAGAGAGTAGGCTCAACAGTCACGTCAACATAGGTAGAGATAACACCCCACTCGTAAGTAACCTGTACAGGGATACGGAGCATAAAGGCAGAGTCAACATTGTTACCGTTGTTTACATAACGGAGGTAACCGAACTTCTTCTTCAGACCGTTGTACTGAGGTTCACCCCAGTTAGGCATTGTCTCTGAGCTGTAGGTGATGTCAAGACCTGTCGCAGCAGGAACCCTCGTTGGGTTGGTAATATCACCAGTGCAATGCCAAATATGAATGTCATTAGTCTTGGAAGAAAGGAGGGTCTCACCGAGAACACCACCGTTAAGGGTCGTTGTGATACCAGCCTCATCAACCTTGAAGTTATTGACATTGTAATACTTGAAGTACCAGAGATTGCTGTAGTCAGGAGTTACGAACTGACCATTATCACCTCTCCAATCCTTGAACTCGAATACATCGAAGATGCTAAGGTTAGCCTCCGGCTTGTAGGCATCAGCACCGTCACGATATACCTTGCCAGTGATCTCAGGCATATTCAGAGGTCTGAGGAAGTAGTAAGGATTAACGCCACCGGCGACAGCAGCTACGAGGTTGCAATCGCCATCAGCAGCCTTAAGAACAACGCCTATGTTAGCATAGAGTTCAGCCGCTGACTTAGGAACAGACGGAGAGTAGTTAAGAAGTGCCTTAGCTGTCTCGTTGTTCTCATAAGTAACCTCACCGGTCTCCTGATTAATCGTAGCGATTACAACACCATTAGCCTTAAGTTCAGTGTTAGTGTAAACACCTGCCTCATAATCAGCTGAAAGCGCGACCTCATTCACAGAAAGCTGAGCATTATCAGTAATTGTGACTTTGCCATCATAGAGATCAACTACCTCCTTAGAGTCAACTGTCAACTGAACATTTCCTACCTTAGGCTGAACAGGAGCGAAGTAATACTTGTAAACAGGATTTGTTACAGTCTTACCAGCTACAGTGAATTTAGGATTGTTGCCTTCCCATACCTGATTGATAGGAGTTACCCAAATAGAAGGAACTGGCTTACCTGGTTCCATATTAGGAACTTTAACGTTAAGGATAGCCTTGGTCTGATTGTCGAACCAATAGTTGGCAAGCTTGACACCAACAGTACCGGCAGCGTTCTTGGTGACGGTAACCTTAAGAGGAACGTAAACACCCTCGAACTCATCCTCAACTTCCTCACCATTGTGTCTGATGAAGACGTATCTTACCCAAATAGTAGCGGTATGACCATCCTTCTTGTAGATAGCGGACTTGTCGGCAGGAGTGAGAACCCACTCAAGAGTAGAAACGCCATCAACAACCTTTTCGGTAACAACACCGATCGCCTCGGCAGCCTCTGTGAACTTGGTGTCAGCGAAGCTGTACTGAACAGCCTTAGACTCCTCTGTCTGGAGAGCGTAAACCTTGTCGAAGGCAACCTCGTCAGCGTCAACAGTGACATAGATCTTGGTCATTTCGTCAGCCTTGGTCTCAACAGTAGAGTTCTCGCAATCGTTAGCGGCAACAGTCCAGTTAAATCCGTCAGACTTGATGTAATCCTTAGGAGCGATCTGAACCTTGATGTAACCAACAGCGACAACATCGCCAGCCTTGGTAACAACAGTAACACGAACCAATGGCTGCCTGTCGATGGCAGAAGGGGTAACCTCACCATTAACACCAGGAGTGATGACACCGGTGTTCTCATCAATAGCAGCGAAGCTGCTCTCAGAAGCCTCATCACCATCAACATAGTAATCTACGAGAGAGAACTTATAAGAAAGGCCGTAGTCATTCTCAGGATAGTCAGTCTCATAAACGTGATCCTCGTGAGTATTCTTTGAGGTGATAGAGTAGATAAAGTAGTGGGTCTCAAGAAGTTTCTTAATATCAAGAGAACCTTTGTAATCAACTTTCAGTTCAGCTTTGTTTGCGACAGCATCAGGAGCGGTAGTGAACAGATGGTTTGTTGGAAGCCCATATTCGCAAGCATTCGCCTTTGTTCCATAATCTACACTATTATAAGAGATAGCGTCAATCATCAATCTGGACTCATAGATGCGGGCATAATCTGAAGTTACAGTTGTGTCCTCACCAGCGGAAGTCTTCACATTGGCCTGAAGGGCGAAAATGGTGATATTTTCCTTCTCACTATCAATATCCGGCTTGCTCTCGTCTGCGACCTTGTTTGATGTAAGGTTGACAAACAGGTTGCCATTCTTGGTCTCTGCCAGAGTAGCCTCATAGAGATCGGCAGCGGATCTGGTTGAAACAGACTCAGCCTCCCTAACGACAACCTTAAGAGCGTTGTCAGCGGTGACAACAGCGCTTGAAGGGTTCATCTCATACTCTACAGGCACAGCCGGGTTCACGCGAACAGCCTTCTCATTCGCATAGTTCCAAGCACCACCAAGAACGAATGGCTTCTGAGCGTCAGTTGTACCCTCATACTCATTCTCTACAAACTTAACGGCACCAAAGTCACCATAGCAATACTCAACAGCCTCAATACCATCAACATAAAGACCAGGAACGAAGACAAGGCTTCTCAGTTCAGTGTTGAACACACCCCAAAGCTTGCTGATTCTGGCGTTGAGAGCGTTGGCTACAGTAGTGAGCCTTGCGTCAACATCAGAGATCTTCTTCTCAAGTGGCTTGTAAACGGTCTCGTAAACCTCACCGCCTTCCTTGCAAGCCTTCTCGATAGCCTCATCGAAGTACTTGTCGAAGTCAGCGATGTTGAGCTTAACCTCGTCAAGTCTGGCATCCTCATCACCCAAAGCTTCGATCTTAGCCTCAAGTACTCCCTTCTCAGCATAGACACCGAGAGCCTCAACAAGAGCGTCAACCTTACCGAGAGCCTCGGAAGCGGTCTTCTGAGCAGCCTCGGCAGCCTTCTGAGCGGTGTCGATCTTGGTGATGATCTCAGAGATCTTAAGGTCTGAATCATACTTGTCAGAGAGAGTCTTAAGCTGACCTTCAGCGATCTTAAGGCGAGCGTCGAGTTTACCGATCTCCTCGTTAGCGGCAGCCATCTCTTTCTTAGTCGCGAATGTGGCGTTAACATACTCAAGAGTGGCGTAAGAAGGAAGTTTGTCCTCGATTGCCTTGACTCTGGTGTCAATAGCCTGGACATCTTTCTTAAGGCCATCGATAGTAGACTGAAGAGCATCAATGTCTTTCTTGTGATTCTCCTTAGTCTCAAGTGTGGCAACGGTCTCCTGAAGGGCCTTGATGGCAGCCTCGGCCTCAGCCTTTGCCTTCTGAAGATCCTCGATAGCGGCCTTGTTAGACGCTACCTGTTTCTCTACATCAGCCAACTTGGTCTCCAGATTATCGACGCGATTGTTGGTCTTGTCGATATCCTCTGAATAATCAGTACAGCTGGTGTACGCAAATGTCAGCCCAGCAATGGCCAACATCGAAACCAATCTGAAAAATTGTTTCATAAAGGATAATTAGTTAATAAAAAAGTTAAACATGTTACTCGTAGTAATAAATATGTTTTTAGGTGCCCATTCGTAGGCACATAATAACACAACGACAAATATATGAGTTTAATTTTTCATAAGCAAGATTTTTTAGTCAGAAAATGAGAAAAAAGAGGGTGGAATCCATTTATTACTACGAGTGACACCGCTTTTTCTTCCAGATGCACTTGTGCAGGCATTCCGAACAGACATATTAATAGGTAGAGTTTTGCCGCCGACATACGTTTTGCATACGTATTTGGCGGTGGAACGTCAGTTTCTGTGCCCCAATGACACAACCGCATCGGCAGTCTCAGCGGCGATCAATGGAAGCTATAGCCGGAAAGAGACCGGGCAAAAACCTTAAAAGATGAGAGCAACAACTGTTATTGAATATCTTCTGTCTGGAGTTCTGCTGCTGGCGGCACAAACGCGGCCGGTTGGAATCAATCCCACCGCGACAGCGCAAGGTCAAGGTGTGGTGGTGGCAAAAACGCTGACGTTCGAGAACAAGGTGCACGACTTCGGCAAGATTTCCGAAAGTGACGGACCACAAACCTGCATATTCAAGTATAGGAACAACTCCAATGCGGCGATTGTCATACAAAAAGTGATCGTATCTTGCGCCTGCACGCAGGTGGAGTGGTCGGAAAAGCCAATAAAACCGGGAGAGAGCGGCGAGATCAAGGTGTTATTTTCCAATCGTATAGGGACAGGGAACTTTGACAAATCCATCTCTGTGTCCGTTTCCTCTAGCTCCTACCAGACAATCCTTAGGGTAAGAGGCGTGGTCACAGAAGGAGGGATAACGGAAAAAGCCACTTCATCCGACCGTTAAATGGATCTAGATGAAATGGCTTGACTTGCAAGAGATTCCGGCTTTTACTTTTTGCCGATCCTCACTCTCTCCTTGACAATCTCACCAGAGTTCGTCACCACCGTTTTCTTAGCGGCATCGAAAACCACCCCTTCTGGAGACGTGATGGCACAGCCATCTGGCAGAGATATTCCTGCGATGTCCACTATTGAACCTTCGGAGCCTTCCGCCGACAGGGCTCCACCGGCATCGGATAGCTCCAAATAAGCATTGTAGGCCTTTCCGCCGACAATACCCCACTTACCTTTGGCATTGACTGTAGCCTTGGCGACATTAAACCTAGAGTCCGTGACGGACAATGACAATCCGCACCCCTCGCTTTCCAGATTCAGCACACCGCCACCGATTATCGTGACAGACCCGGACACGGACATCGCCGGAGCCTTTGAGACCACGGTGCACGTGCCGCTGACGTGGATCTTCAGTCCATCAATACGAGAATCCAACCCGATTGTGGACTCGTCGGTCAGCCTGATTGTCGCATTGTTCAAAGTCAGCAGGTTGCTGGCGGCGCTGTAGGAGACCGAACCACCTCCGTGCCAAGATCCTGTTATGTTGGCGGAGTTCTCAGCGGTAACCCTGACACCGCCTATCCAAAGATCGTATGTGGACTCCTTTCCTATCACGACTTTCGATGTGACAATGACGCCGTTCTGGACGACCCCACGGTTGGAGGCATCGAACTTCGCTCCTTCCGGAACGGAGATGACGCAGCCGTCAAGAGTCAATGCATCAAAATTCACCACCGAGCCCAGCGCTCCAGTGGCCGTGACTTCCGTGTCCGCACCGGTCACCGAGAGATAAGACAGGCCATCAGCGAGGCCAGACAGACCTTTGGCGCCGACTGCGTTTACCTTACAGCCGCTGATTGTGAGTCTGGCTCCATTCTCGGCGAGTGCCACTCCACTGCCGGAATCACTGTGCAGGTTCAAGATTCCCGATCCAAGAATATTCAAAGAACCGGCTGACTCTATTGCGGAGCCGGCCGAGCTTATGTCACATTTCCCGCTCACGCGGATTTTGAGATTCTCAATGGAAGAAACTATTCCCGTCGTGGATGAGACAATCTCGGCATTGGTCAGCATAAGGGTGTTGGAAGCCACATCGTAGGAGACACTGCCTCCTCTCAACCACGCCCCTGTGACACTGGCGGCATTGTCAGCGGAAACTTTCTCGCCCCCAATGGAAAGATCATACACACTCTTGATCTCCACAAGCGACTTCACGACCTCACCATCCACAACGACAGAACCATAATAATCGTCGAAGACCGCATTCTCAGGCACGGTGATCTTACATCCGTCCAATCCTAAACCTTCAATCTCGGCGATAGAGCCGGAAGTGCCTTCCACGGCAAGATATGCCCTCGTTCCCTCGACCTTCAGGTAGCCATCGCCACCCTGATGGCTGGTGATTCCCCACTTGCCTTTCACTCTGACATCAGCATCCGAGATTGTGACCGATGATGCCGGCTGCAACATTATCCCGACTGTCCCCACCAGGCTAAGGGTTCCACTGCCGGTTATCCTTATGTCAGCAAGCGCGTTGATGGCAGAAGATGAGGATTTGATCGAGCAGGTTCCGATGACATTGACTGTCAAGCCGTCCACCTCCGATTTGATGCCGACGTTGTCAAGGGTAGTCTCGATCTCCACTCCTTGAAGCGTAAGGACTTTCGACTCAAAGTCATACGAGACCTTTCCTTTCTTAAGCCAAACACCTCCGACACTGGACGCATTGTTGGAGTCAACCAAGTTACCACCCACCCAGATGTACTTTTCTTCCGGCTCTGGTTCATTCACGGCAATAGGAATATTATAGACTGTGCCATCTGACATTGTGAGTATCAAGGTCTTTCCGTCATCCGAGAGTTTAACGCTGGAGAACAAGCCGGAGCCACCGGAACTGCCGGCATCGCCCTTGTCGCCCTTATCACCTTTATCGCCCTTGTCACCCTTATCTCCTTTGTCTCCCGTATCGCCTTTATCTCCCTTCTCTCCTTGCGGCCCTGTCGCTTTGGTTCCCGTGGTAGTCCAAGTCTTGCCGCCGTCCGCGGAGACCTCCCATTCATTCGTGGAGGAATTGATGCGAAGCATCGGAGCCCCGCTCGCACTGCCGGAATCACCTTTGTCTCCTTTATCTCCTTTATCTCCTTTATCACCTTTGTCGCCTTTCTCACCGTCTTCGCCTTTTGCTCCATCCTTCCCGTTGGCACGGACTTTCTGTCCTCCGGACAAAAGCCACTCGCCATTCAGCGTCCAATAGTAGCATCCGTCAGAATCCAGCCTGATCGAGATGTCCGGAGTCATTCCGTCAAGTCCATTCCGGCCATCTTTGCCATTGGTGATTGTTATCGGTTCCTGTTTGTTGAAATAAATTGTGTAACCATTCTCAATCGGCACGACAGACTTGATATAGTCACCTCCTTCCAGAGCATTGACCAAAGAGGCCAGACTCTGGAGCTGTTTACCGAAATTTTCGGTCAGATCCTCCAGTTTCTTGAGGCGTTGCTCGTGTTCCTCGTATAGTTTTCCGAGATTGTTGATCTCATCCTTATAGTCCGAGCACGACATCAGCGAAGACAGAGCGAGGAGTGCCGTGGCGGCAAGCATAGCGCACACCTTGAAATATTTCTTCATCGTATTCATTGTAGATTAATTGACATAGTATCCATTAATATTTAACATTTCTTATGAGACGAGCCTGAATAATCAGCATATTCTCCATCAGTTGGACTTGAACGAAGGCCCAGAATTTCCGCCTTTCATCTTCCAAGGGCGAATTTCAATCCGACAAGACAATTAAACTGCCAGTCGAAGCCGTCATCCTTACCAACCTTTGAATTGAAGTCATCCGGGAATATTCCAGCGTCCGCCTCCAGGCAAATGGACAGACTGCGGGCAAGACGCAGGTCAAGCTCAAGGCCTCCCCTCCCCGCCCAGAAAAACTTAGTTCCTGTCCATAATTTTTCCAAACCGTGGAAATCCGGATTGTTCCGGCGGGCACGGTTGGCATCCAAGTTCCTGAAGCCGACCGCTGCCCCACCTCCGGCAAAGAGATTCAGGCTGAAAAGGCGACCCTCACGCCAGCCGGCGAGCGCAGACGTGACATCCAAGACAATCTCCGCACTGGACCGCGCATAGTTCCAGGAGTAGTCGAAACGAGGATAGTTGTACCGGTTCCTGGCCTGCCAACCACTGAAAGCGACCCTTGCGCCAAACAAGCGGCTGAAGCGGCATCCGGCCGAGGCTTGAGCCGCGGGTGAAAGAAGACGTGCAAAGTCAGCCTCTCCCAACGAATATGCCGCTCCACCAAGAACCTGGACAAACCACTCCGGGCGGAAATCTCTTGAATGAATATCCTGCCGGTCTTCAGGATGCGCGGCAGCTGTCGAGGTGGATATTCCGGACACACCGAGGATCACAAACAAACAAATCAAAACTATCTTTCTCATCATCAGCACTTCAGTGTATTATTAATATGGTGGTCAAGGTCATTGAAGAAAAAATCCCCGGCTCGTTTTCGCAAACCGGGGAAATCGATAGATTAATCAATTATGAACTAATTGCCTTCAGTCCTGTTAACAGAACCATCAACCCAAACGACCAGGTCTTTCTGGCTCCACTTGTGGTGGATTCTGACAGGGATCTTAACCTTGAAGCTGACAACTGTAGCGGTATTGTTCTTATACCTCAGGAAATCGTAGTTATAAGAATCATTCTTAGGCTTGGATGTATGCCCTTTAGGGACAATGTGACCATTGTCAATACGGGTCATTGTACCGTCAAGAACCTGGAACTCAACGCCATTGCTATACTCCTTGAGAGACTTGAACTCACCGGAAAGATCAGTCTTGATTTCTTCTGGATTAACAGTGATGAGATCAACATTGTAGTACTTATAGAGGTCTGTTGTCCTATGATTTCTGAAGACATAGTCACCGTCACCTGCGGTACCAATAGATCTCCAATCATAGAACTCGACAAGGTCGAAGAGGGAAATCGTTGTTCCGTTATCAACAGCGTCAGTAAATACAGCAGGACCCTTAGGCTCAACATAAACCGGCTTCAGAAGCTCAACATTGAAAGTGTTGTCTTTCAGCGGCATATAAGCACCGCACTTATTGAATACAGCCACGCCGAGGTTGACATCAAATGTCTCCTTGAAGAACTTGGCAACTGATTCAGCATCATTGATAGACAAAGACTTCTTGCCCTCAGGGAGGTTGATCAGATCCTTCGCGGCCTCAGATTCGCTTGAAATCACGAGCCTTGCCTCATAATCACGTGAGGCTCCCTCGCCGAACTCAGTAACATTATGCAAGTAGTCAATCCTTGCGATCTCCTCGTTGTTAGCCTTCAGGACAGTGTTCTTGTACTCGTAATTGACATTGTCAGTGTAGAGAGAAACGACTGCTGCTTCATCCTTGGCGATCTTGGTGTTGGCAACTGTGTTGGCGACAGAAAGCTTATATGTCTTACCGCTCGCGCCCTTGACACTCTTACCATTGTTGGCAAGGGTGAAGTAATAGACATAGCGAAGCTCACTCTGTTTGAATGTAGGGAAGTTAGCCGGAACATTCCAAGCCATTGATGGAGTGAATGCATCAGGCTGTATTGAGATAGTAGGAGCATTGTCATTTACACCGAAGACGAAATCAGATGACCAGTCATTGCCGAATGAATGTCCGATGGTGGTCTTTGCGAAGCGCTCGTCAAGATATACCTTGAAGTCGCAGTTCGCCTCCTTGATGTCAACCTCGTTTCCTGGAGCTTCGACATTACCGTGGATGTTTCTAAGCTGATCCTTGTCAAGGACATCATTTGCAGGGTTGAAACTGTTGTCAGCGTACCAGTACTTAGGAATCTTGTTGGCCATCACAGCCTTAGGATAAGCGAAAGTAACCTTTACAGGGAGATATACAGGCTCACGGTTGAAGTTGGTGTTGCCCAGACCCTTTCTCGGGATGAACTTGATGTACCTGAGTTCCTCTACGACAGGGTAAGTCTTATCGGTAACACAGTTTATGAAGTCATTGCGGGTCAGGTCAATTCTGATTACGTTTGTAGTCTCGTGATCAGGATCCTTGAGCTCATAGATCTTACCTACAGGCTTGTCAGTGAGCTTGAAGGTCGGCTGGCCATAGATGTCCGTCTTTCCTGTCGGCTCCCACTGAGCGAACACATTCTCTGGATCGTTAGGGTCGTCAGAATCTCCAGGGAGTTTCACAGCCTCATAGAGCAGGTTGAATGTCTCCTTGCCCATATCAACACCCTCGTCAAGAACCTTCTGCTCGATAGCGTGCCAGGTAGCGGTCTGGAACTGATCGGTGCACTTGTAGTAGAAGTAACCAAGATCGAATGTCTTTGTGATGATAGGTCTCTCTGGCTCAACGATGATGAACTTGATGTAACCTTCCTCGACAATCTTATTGTTGACAGTGTCCTTAAGTTCAACACGGACGAGCGGAGTCCTTCCGACGATAGACTTAGGAGCGTTCTTACCAACCTTGCTTGGATCCGGCTCGCAAGCCACAGGATTGGTGTCACTGTTGGACTTGACACCACAGGCAACGATGTAAGTGCCATCAGCCCTCTTGTCGAGAATGCTATGGTTCTGGGTCTGCTCGGTGCCATTCTCACCTACAGCGAACGGAACCTGAACAAAATTGAACTTCATTCCAAGCTCCTTAAGCTGAGCCTCGGTGCGGGTCTTGATGTTGTTATCGTTCCAAGAGCGGCAAGAGTTGTAGATAACGTCAGCGTCAACAAGCTTGTTAAGGTTGAGACCGGTCTCGCTGTCGTACGCAAGCTCAAGGGTCGCTACCATCTGCGCCGCGTCGTGTACACTATGATAAAGATGCATACCGCCCTCTACAGGAGTCTTGTGAGCATCAGTACCTTCACCAAGAAGCCTACCCTTTTCGTTGATCTTCTGAACGAACTTGCCGTTCACATAAGACCAAGAGGTGTAATTGTGCTCTGGGTCAACATAAGTGTACTGCTTTGCGAAGTCTGTGTATGAAAGGCTCTCGAACACCATCTGAGAAGCATAGACAGAAGCCCAGGTAGAGGTGATTGTCTCCTTGCCCTCTCCCAAAGGAGCTGTGACGGCGAGATCAGTGATCTTGCTCTTGTCAGCTTTGTGATTGTAGAAGGAGAACGCCTGATAAGGGTTGGCCTCTTCCTGAGTCTTTACCAACTGACCTTTCATTGTGATGCCGACGTGCATAATACCATCCTTCACGTCAAGGAATGTAGCCTTAGGGGCAGCCGCGGCTGGATTTGAAGCGTAGTTAGGAACGCTTGCAGCCCTTGTCTTCACGAAATCAGGATCCTGAGACACTGTCCCAAGGTTTTTCTGTGTGTATTCAGACACAATCGCATTTGAAGGGTCAAGGCTGTAAAGCTTGTCATAGGTAGGGTTAAGGTAGGCGACCCCTCTATGGCTTGTCGTAGCACCTACAGTGTAGGTGTTCTCGACATCCTTCCAACCGTCAGCGGTGTGACGCATATGAGCGTGCTTTACATTTTCTGCCTTGCCGCCCACAGTCACAGGCTGATAAGGGATGTAGATGTACTCCATCGCGTTCTGGCCGTCAAGGACCATCTCAGGCGTAAAGACCAGAGCCTTGAGATCAGCGTTAAGGTCAATCACAAGAGTACCCTCATAACCTTTTACGTTAGTCAGCTTAAGCTGGCCGTCAGTCCAGACAACACCAATGCGGTCTTCCTCCTTTGGAGCCCACCTCAATGTGGTCACTTCCTTGGTCTCATTGCCACCGACAACGGTAACCTTTACCCAGAAACCGTTCTCAGCGCCCTCGGTGCCAGGATAGTAATAGATGCCAGTGGCGTCCTTGCCGTCTTTGCCATCCTTACCGTCTTTGCCATCCTTGCCGTCAACACCGTCTTTGCCATCTTTGCCGTCCTTGCCGGCAACACCGTCTTTGCCGTCCTTGCCGTCTTTACCCTGAGCCTTGTAGTCGGTCTTGACACCATCAATGTACCAGTAACCATCCGAACCGATTGTTACCACACTTCCCGGCTTGCCATCCTTGCCATCGGCACCGTTTTTACCATCCTTGCCATTGGTACCATTGGTGAGATCGAATGTGCTGCCATCGCTCAATGTCACTCTGACACCCGTTGCGGTGGACTCCACATTAGTGATCACAGATCCCTTCTGAATAAGGGCCTGCAATTCCTTAGACACCTTCTCGACCGCACTCACGCGATCGGTAAGGTCGTTGATGTCGCTTTCATAATCCTGACAGGATACGAAAGCACCTGCAGACAGAACCAATGAGGCTCCAAGCAGGAAAGAATTGATCAACTTTTTGTTCATAACAAAAAAAATAAAATGTATAGATTGAACTTAAATGTTTATAGTTATCATCAGTTAAAACTCAATAGCGCCTTTCGCTCTCCTCTATGCCTTATTTGGCGTCAAATTCTCTCGTCATTATCACTCCCAGTGACAAATAATTTTTTGTAGGATTTTAGGCGATTTCTTTACAAAAAATCTTGCTTATGAAAAATTAAACTCATATATTTGTCGTTGTGTTAGTGTGTGCCCCTTATTGGGTACATTAAAACATATTTATTACTGGGAGGAACAGTCATTCCGACCAAATAGAGTCATTCCACGTACGTACAATAATGGTTGAATATGTCCTAAAAGCTCAAGGACATACAATTTGCATATTCATAGGGTCATCAGAAGTTGGTAAGAAGGCGTGCATTGCGCATTCTGTCAAGGCGGTCCGAACCTCCGAGGTAGTGCTCGGTGACCATAAGGCTGGAGTGGCCAAGGGATTCGGAGATGAACGTGAGATCCACGCCTTGACGCAGGAGGACGGTGGCAAAGCTATGTCTTGCCGAATAGGTCGTGAACGGTGGGATGCCCAACTCCTCGGCGATTTTCTTAAGGGCGTTGTTGCACATACTGATGACCTTCCTGACAGTGTTGGAGATCGAAAGCATATCGTTCGCTCCTTCGGCATATTCAAAAAGGAAGGTTTCCGGATTGCCGTCATAGGGGTTGCCCCAACGATGAAGGATATCAAGCATCTCAGGGGTAATCACCGCGCGGATAACCTTTGATCCGCCATAGACGCGCGCTGTCTTGGAGCGAAGGAAACAGATCTCGCCGTCTATGATATTCTTATATTTAAGGAATAGCATATCACGGAAATTGATGCCGTTACAGAGGTAGGAGAAGAGCCAAAGGTCGCGGTAGCGCTCGCGAGAGGCGGAACCTTTATATTCCACGATTTTACGAATATGATCGTACGAGAGGGCGAGGCTTCTGGAACTGCCCTTGGGTATGATGTACTTACCGCGGCCGAACGGGAACATCGATTCCTTGACAAGACCCGCGGCGGCAGCGTCGTTCATCACACAACGCAAGGTCTTCATATAGATACTTATTGTGGTTATGGCCTTGTTCTCCTTCTTGAGAAAACACTCGAAGGCATTGAACCAGGAGACGGATAACTTGCTGAACAGAATTTCCTTACCCGCAAATCGCTCGACACTCTTAAGAGTTGTGCGGCAGCGATAATAGGAGTTTATCCTCCCCTCAGTGTGAAATTTGGCCATCATCGACTCAAGCGCCGCGTTTAACGTCTTATCAACGGGTTTACCCATCCTGGCCTCCAAAGCTTCAAAAGAGAAGGCGCCTTTCTCAAGCAACGCTTCAACTTCCGAGCTTATCTGATTGAATTTCGTGATGATGTCCGCGTGACACTCCGGCATCCTCTTGGAGTAGGATATTCGTTTCCACTCCGATGCAGGAAGATCGACACCTGTCGGGTAATACTTTTGGATACGACTGTAGACAACCTCGATCTTGACCGGGAACACACCTGATTTCTTTGCTCTGCGCCTGTCGAGCACAGCGATGACGGAGACACCGTCTTTAGAGATTTTTAACATAGCATTAATTATTTATGGGTGAATAATTTACATACAATTTATATACAGAGCGGTCACAATATGGCCTACTGTGCTGAATGTAAACTTGTATGAGCGTATGCAAAGGTCAGCGTATGTAAACGTGGATACAAAAGAAATTGTGCGTAATCAGGAAATTACAGAGTATAAGCACGTTACAAAACGCCGCCGGTCAAATTTGACTAGCGGCAATGTGTAAATAATTGAATATCAGCGGATGGATACTCACATAGTGACTGACAGGCGGTTATGGAAAGCTGCCGGGTGTACCCGCAGAAGAGAGAGCTACTGAAAGTAGATTATAGGCGATGAAAAACCATACAAAGGTTGCCAGAGAGGGGCAAACGGAGCTATAGAGCAACGATAACAGCATCAAGTGTCGTCAATGGGCGCACAAGAGCGGACGTGGAGTTTTTCAGTTACGAATAGTCCTTGAGAAAGCATTGGAAGAATACAGGAGAAAGTAAAAAAAGGAGCCCCGACATCTTATCGATGTCGGGGCTCCCCGAAGTACGGCGGC
>ERZ1026868.909-NODE-909-length-16527-cov-10.247572_pt1 | contig 16527 bp, 14 predicted proteins | sample MGYA00380164_ERZ1026868 | MGnify/ENA primary metagenome ERZ1026868 (study PRJEB33269, sample SAMEA4719800) | human gut metagenome | biome: human-associated habitat; feature: organic feature; material: feces | place: Cameroon | collected 2013-10 ... | reverse complement strand
CGCCGCCGCCCTCGTCTCCGAGGATGAATCCGGCAGAGCGGACGTTCTTCACCACATTCGTCCCGTCGAAAAGACAGCTGTTGGAGCCTGTGCCCATGATGGCCGCGACTCCGGGCTTGTGGCCGCACACGGCACGCGCCGCGTCCAGAAGGTCGGAGGCATATTCCATCTCCGCTCCCGGGAACAATGATCTCAGGACATTGTCCAGCCCCTTCGCCTGTTGTGGGACTTTCTCGCCTTCCGGCACAATCAAGCCGGCGGCATAGAAATGGACCTCTGTGACATCATCGGAGAGTCCTTTCTCCCTGAAGGCTGAGACAGCCTCTCTCACAATGCCTTCAATGACACCTTGATCCATAGTCGCGAGATTCATTCCCGCTGTCCTGACATCAATGGCCTCACGATCCTGGGCGGCAGCGCACCAATCGGTCTTTGTGGCTCCGCTTTCAACGATTATAATCATAACGTACTGTTTTATCTGCCGCCATAGAGGGCATTCACCGCATCAACTGGCTAACTAAATCGTACAAAGATACTTATTTCCTATGAATATTCAGTAATCGCCAAAGTCTTATTTTTTCAAAGCCTTCCTCATCACCGGCAGCATCTTGTCCACATAGCGCATCATTCCAAGGTCTGTGAGATGCACTCCATCAACGGTAGCCTCACCATCGTCCCCGATCAACCCCTCTGTCGAAACATAGTACAGCTTCTTCTCTCCGGCTTTTTTCAGCTTCTTGTAAAGGGCCAGCTGCGCCTCGTTCTTTGAGGTAACCTCCTCAAGCATCTTCCGGTCAAAACGCGAGTGAGGGAACGTAGGATCCTCAACGAAGATCACAGGCACATCGGGGAAAGCGTCCCTGATGATGCGGAAGAACCTCTCACCTCTTTCGCCGATCAACTCAGCGGAGGAGTTAGGGACGTAGTCCAGAACGATCAACCCGGGATCAGAGACTCTGGTGATATATTCAGCGATCTCGTAGTCCAGCTTCGCGTTGCCGCTGAAGCCAAGGTTGATCACCTCCCTGTCGAGTTTCCTGCCAAGAATCGCGGTGAATGCCATTCCAGGACGCGAGGCGCACCCTCCCTGAAGGATGCTAGTCCCGTACATAACCACAGGACGCTCAGTCTTAGGACTTTCCACGGCCGGAGCCTCGATCACGGAACCGTCGTCAACCCCGATTTCCAACTCATCGATTCCGTTGTACAATGAGAGATACAGCATATATTCCCTCATCTGAGGGAGCATATTCGCGACCAAAGTCTTGTTTTTGCGTTCCTTGTCGCGTCCACCCCACTCGAAGCCGCTGCCGGCGAAACGCCACCCGTCCTTTTCGGTCAGGATGTAGAGGTCGAGGCCGCTGTCACCGGCATCTGTCATATGCGGCATATACTGGCGCGGGCTGGTGGACTTCCAACGGGCACGGATCTGCGTGGAATTGGAGCGGAAACGGACATAAAGGCCGGCGGAATTGCGGCCGAGATCCCACAGCGGCATCCTTATCACACCCTTAAACTCCTCTGGCAGACGCTCATACCGTGCCGAAGTCTCCTCGATGCACTTTCCATAAAGAGGCAACGACGAAGCATCGCTATAGACGATCTTTTTCTCCTGAGCGGCGGCTCCAAACCCGATGAAGGCTGCCATCATAACGCTCAGGGCGATCTTTCCGAAATTTGACATATTCATTAAAAATTATTCTCAATCAACGTATGCCCCCCTGCGCAGCCAATGAAAAAGCCCATAGGCGGCCGCGGCGACGTAGGCGACATAAAGCATTGTCAGCCAATATTGTCCTTCGAGGAAGCACATCACAACCAAGATGACATCGGCGACAATCCAGATGATCCAGTGGTACGGAATCGACCTGCCGAGCCAGTAGGTCGCCACAACCGACATCATAGCGGAAGCGGCGTCCAACCAAGTGCTTGAGCCTCCCAACGCACGAAGCAGCCAGACCAGCGACGCGGTTCCAACAATGAATATGACCGCGCTCCACAACGCCGTCACTCCGCTCATCCTGCCCAGATGAACCGTCACATCCCGCCCTGAGCCATTCTCCTTCAGGGCTCTGCTGTCCTTTCTCCACTGGTAAAGCCCCCAGAATGACATCACTACATAATAAAGATTCAGCGCCATATTCGACCAAAGATGCTGCACTCCGAATGAATATGCGCACGCAAGTCCCGTGGCTATCCCGAAGTACCACATACTGTTCTTCTGAAGAACTTCCAAAACGATGTAAGGAACGCCCGTTACCAAGGCGAAGATCTCGATTATCTTGATTATGTCCATAGACTGCAAAAATAGCCAATTTTACAGACATCAAGAACGAGACCGGCAAAAAGTCTTGGCCTAAGAAGTTGTTTTGATTTGTTTGTTTGAAGGTTTTTCACCTCAAAGAACATTTCAAACAAATCAAAACAGTTTCTAAATCAAGGAAATCAGCACATACATCCAATGGGCAGCGAAAGCGGCGGCAAGTCCCCCGATCGTGTGCGCGAGAATGGCCTTCGGGGTCAATTCCCTGTAACCCAAAGAGTCCAGCATCGCCGTGTGGGTGCTGAGGAATCCGCTCCAGCACATTCCGATGGCCGTGAAGACAGCGATGGCGTTGCCGTCGGCCCAACCGTTTGCCACAAAATTAGGCACGAGGCTGAGGGCCGCGCCGACAGCTCCGAGAGAGGTAATCGGGAACGCTACAAGGTGCGGGTCATTGAATCCGAACAGAGCCTTGAAAACGAAATCAATCTTGTCGGCCAGCCAAGGCAGGATCTCAACCCCCTCGTAGGCAGCACCCGTGTAAGCACCTGAGGCGGAAGGCCCGAAGGTCAGAATCATCACGAACGTGGAGATGATCAGCACACCAGGGATGATGGACATTCCGACTTCGACTCCCGAACGGCCTCCGTCCAGAAGGCAGTCCAGAATCCTGGTGAAAAGCGACTTCTTCTCCTCTTCCTTTTCCTCGGCCTCCTCTTCCTCAAGGCCTTCGCAGGCCTCTTCCGTAAGGTATTGAGGGAAAGCCTTCAGCGTGAATCTCTGCATAAGTCTGGTGGAGACGATACAGCCGCAGAACGCCCCGAAAAGGCCGATCAGAGACTCCTTGAAGAAGCCCTGCCCCATCATAAAGACGATCACGATGAGTCCCATTCCGAACGCAGTGCCGAAATTGGTCAGGGAAATCAGCTGGTACTTCTTGAAATATTTGCTGAACCTCTTGTCTTTTGACAGCGAGATGATCGCCGGGTTATCCGACAGGAATGTCATCACGGCTCCCAGTGAGGCCACGCCCGGAAGGTTGAAAAGCGGCTTCATCAGCGGTCGGAGCAGTTTCTCCAGCAGGGAAACAACCCCGAACTCGGCGAACAGGCGGCTCAGCGCTCCCATCAGCACGCAGATGGACATCAGGTAGAACACCGTGTTGATCAGCAGGTCGTGAGCTGTCTTCATCACAGTGTTGAGCATATTGGCCATACCCATCGAAACGCCCAGATATGCGAAGAAACCGATGACGATGACAAGGCAGACCACCCCGTTCAGGGCGGGGCTCGAAGACTTTTTCTTGGTCTTATTCATAACAAGCTTGTTAGGCGGTATATTCAGAAACTATCGTTTGAGCAGGCTCATCCTCCAGGTGAGGCCGACGCTGGCGATCTGCTGGTCGTCAAGCAAAACTCCCGCCGGGTTGCCGTTGTCCCCGAACGAGTGGCAGAACGTGGCGTGGAGGCGGATCCTCTTGTCGGCGAGCGGGAAATATTCCACTCCGCAACCGACTCTTCCCATCGAGGTTCCCGGCATCACGCACCAGTCCCCTTCCCTGTCAAGATCGTTATGGTCAAAGCTCGCCTTTCCGAAGACATTCAACTTGTCATTGAATGAATATGCCACCTTCCCGATGAGCGTGAAGTCCCTCAGGAACGACATCTTGTCCACGAGCGAGCGGTTCATAAAGTCAGCGAACACCGTGAACTTGCCGAAAGTGAAATGGTTGCCCAGAGCAAGATAGTTGATGAACTTGCCGGGGAGATATTCAATCATATTCAAAGACCAGATGGAATCGAAGCAGCCGTGGGAGCCGTTCCACATCAGGTTGTAGGCGTAGATGTCGCTGCCCTCCTGCCGGAACGGGCTCTGGCATACCTGGAAACTCAGCGCGTCCTTCCCTTGACCAAATGAATATTTCGCGTTCACTCCCATCTGGTAGCAGGCGATGTTGCTGCAATATTCAGAGAAGAAGTAGATGTCGATCGGCGCAAGGTCATATTCATAGCCTCCGATTTCGACAATCTGCTTTCCTCCGGAGAAGCTCCAGTGCTCGTCAGGCCTGTAGGTGAGGTAGAGGAAGTCCGTGGCGTTGAAGAAACTTTCGCTGCCGTGGCCTCGGTAGAGCCGCTGCCGGTAGTTGTAGGAGAAATGTTCGTTGAACTCCCCGTTTATCAGAATGCTGACATTCTTGCCCTTGAAGCCGCAGTTGTCCTTGACCGCGTCCCCGCTCAGGTACTCCCGCTGGTAATCCACCCTGGCCTGAAGCCCGATATTCACCAAGTTACCGTCCTGCGCTTCCGTAGTCCAGCTTACAAAAAGCAACAAAATCGCCGCAATCAGCGTCTTTTTGATACGCATACTCAATTATGTGGTTCAAAATTTCGGTAAAATTAAGCATAATAATTAGAATCCCAAACCTTTTTTGGCCACCAGAATCACACCAGAGCCGCGGTTTTGAAGCCAATGGTCACTGAGCCTGTCGAAGGGACCGGCAGCACTTTGCAACCTGTTGAGCGCCAAAGAGTGAAACGTCACCTTCTGATTTTCAACCAATTGCGAAATTCCGCTCTCTGGAATTGACTGGCAGGATTTACGAATATACTAACTGACAATCAGTTGGCGATCACGATGCTATAATACGATCCCCATAGCTTTGCCGGAGTTAAGTAACCTTCAAAAAAATAACCTGCAACATCTTATGGGATCTTTTCGGTCTATATCGCTATGGCAATGAAAGCCAAAGGAATCGCCACAGAGACGATCGCTTCTTGCACAGGAATCTCTATAGAGGATGTAGAGTCTCTTTAGTTTTTTATTTCGGAGAGTTCTACGATTGCGGGAGCCACGGCAGCAGAATCATTCTACAGCCGTGGAGAATAAGCGGCAATCAATGAATATGTTAACAAATCCCCTTTAGTTGGTATCGGCTAAAGGGAATTTGTTTATCAACTGATTGTCAAGAGTTTAGACCTCACGACAAACTTCAGGAATCTGGAGCCGTCATTTCACCACAATCTCAGTCTTGTCGGACTTCTCAACAGTGAGGGTTCCGGCATCGATGGCGGCTTTCTGGGCGGCGGTGACGTAGATGGTCTTGAGAATACATTTCGTTGTATTGCCTTCCCACATAAGACTTTTAAGACAACAAGGCAATATTGGCCTCAGACATAACTCCGGCAGATTTCGGCAAACTGTTCGTCATGTACAGAAGCAAGTTCGTGGCGATCGCCAGATCGTACGTGCATGAAGCGACCGTGGCGGAAGACATTGTGTCTGAGTGTTTCACAGCATTCTGGGACAGACGGGACCGCATAGAATTGAAGACAGCTCCCGAGGCCTACATCCTGCGCAGCGTTAAGAACAGATGCCTGAACTGGATGCGGGACAATTCCCGGCTTGTACTGGCGGAGGGTTCGATCGACCCGGATGTGAATATGCGCATGAGAACGATGCTCTCCGAAATCCCAATTCTTGAATCCGGAGAGATGGACGACATATTCAGCGCCGAGGTGGAGGACATATTCAGGAAATTTCTCGCCGACCTGCCGGAACTTTCATTGAACATATTCCTGTCCAGCCGTTTCGAAGATCTGACTTACGAAGAGATCGCCCATAAGTACGGCGTCACTCCCCGCAAGGTCAAGCGCGAGATCCATAAAGCTTTGGAGGAACTGCGCAGCTCACTCAAGGACTACCTCCCGGTTCTGCTGCTCATGTGCCTGCATTGAGATTGATATCGCACAAATGCTTTTTTCTACAGACTCAGTCGCTTCGACAAGTTCAGCGACCGATGGCTTATATTGGCATGGCAACGCTTTGAGGTCGCTGAGCCTGTCGAAGCGACCTACCTGACAGAAACGGCGAATCCACCGTGGAGGCCAACTATCTATCAATGAATATATTAAAGGAACGTCCTCTTACCCGAACCGGACAGGAGGACATACATTCTGTTACCTGATTGTCAAGCAGTTAAAACCCACGAATTATCTTCTAATGCGTCACCAAGACATACTCAATGTTGCCGGAAAGGTCTGATTGAACCAGTTTATAGGAATCAACCAAAGAATCTTCTCCATCGCGGTATCGAAGCACATAGCCCTTCGCGCCTGATTTGGACTCAAACCGGTGCGCGGAAAGCAGATTCTTCTTTTCGATGTTGTAATACTTGTACAAGTACTCGTCCATACGCTCGCGGATAAAAGCGAAATTTTGATCCACCAAACGCACCAGATGATCATGGAGTGATCCTTCAATGCGTTCATTTTCCGAAGAATATACAAGAGAATATTCACGGATCGTATCGTCATCATCGAACATGACACCTCGCAAGGCAGCCTTCTCTTCATCAACATGCTTCGCCTTGGCAATAGGAGACAGGCTCAAAAAAGGATCACCGAACAGATTGAATTCCAAGACAGTGGTGGCAGCAAGGCATAATGGTTCGTTGTCCGAGGCATAGCGGAGATAACAACTCTTTGCCTTGAACAGAGATTCTCCCGCGTCACAACCCTGAAACAGGAACTCCAGGTAAAACCTCAGCAACAGGTCTGAAAAACCTGTCACCGCCCAATCGTTTTGAGAACATGGAGACACACCGTAGGCAGTCCGCGAAGCCCCCATGAAAATCAAAGTGTCACCATGCAGAATAGCACTGAGAAGCATAGAGTCCTTTCGTCCGTAACCCACATAACGGGCACCCCAGCAGCTGACAGCGGCGACAGTTTTGATCCCGGCTTTGTCAAAGATGTCCGGAGTGCAGATGGTACAATGCCCAGGCCCGCCATAATAGCCTGACGCAGAAGCGGCGGCAGTCCCGTGGCAGACAAAGACCATCGCATCAGAGCCATTCACGGACTCGAAAAACTTTGAAGTCAGCGGATCCTCTGAGTTCTCTACATCAAGATCCGGACTCGTGAATAACGTATTTCTGAAATGGCTTTCCGTCTTACTGTCGGTGAAGTGGATCTCATCCATTGTCTCAACGGTGGACATCAGCATCTCATCCGCGCAGACGACCATCGGAGCCTTGACTGAGACACAACCATCGGCATGAGCCTCCAAAGCCCGAGCCAGATATTCAAGATCTTCGGTCAAAGGGGTACTCACGTTTCCATCCTCAAGCGGCAGACGACCGACAAAGAAACGAGGCTCTACACTGAACATCCTGGACAAGGACACATTACATTCTCCATCGATCCTGACATCTGAACTTTTGAATGAATATAGCAAATCCGCCTCAACGTTCCTGTCTTTCATATGGACGCCGTTCCTCAAATCATCCGGGCTTGTTCCAGGATTAGACACGACAGGAACAGGAATCACATCATTGCCGCCAATGATGAACAGACCTGCTGGGCCAGACCATTCCATACCACGATCGGAAAGGAATGTGTCCAGAACGTCAAGATAGCCTCTCCACGAAGAATCCCGGTCAAGAATGCAGGAATATTCTCCTTCCCCGACATCAAGCAGTTCGTAATGAATCCCGCATTCACGGCAACCGTCGATGTACCGCGCAAGATAGTCCAAGATTTGTGATCGATAGGAATACAACCGGCCTTCACTCACAAAGTTGACTCCGCCGAAATACTTCAGCGCCAATTTTGAGCTGTCGGTGAATATTACTCCGAACCGGTCTTTTCGTGACCCGCTCAGATCCTTATGCCGGCAGCCGACGGTCAAATATTCAGGACGCAAAGCATCCTTGGCGGAAAATCTTTTGCATGAAGCATAGGATCTAAGACTGCCTTTTAGTTCCATGAGAGCGTCCAGATACTTATTGAAGAAATCCGAGAACGCATCATAGAATTTCAAAAAAGCTTCCTTTGAAACGCTTCCCGTGTGGGAAGCCTCGTTTCTGATCTTAATGAAATAGCCTAATTTTTCAGAGAAAGAGCAAATGTCCGGAAGGACTGATGACAAAGCGTTCTTGTTCATGTCCACCAGCATCCGGATGCTTCCGAGCATTTGGGACCGCGCCCCTACATCAACAGCAGATCTGCCCGTACCTACAATCTTTTCTCCAGACTTTCTGTTGAAGGCCTGTGGCATCGGTATGCCATACTGCATTCTGACGAACTGATACACCGACATATTCAGTTCGATCTCCAGAACAGCACCCAATGGTGAGACCAGAGTCGAATATGACAGGTCATCGAAGCTGTAAGAAACAATGGGGCGGTTTGTCTCTGGAAGAAATATCTCTGAATATATCCTCTCGAAAGTGCCGATCCTTGACTTGGACTCTTCCTCCAGCCGAGGGTCTTTCTTCAATGCGTCAAGGGCATCCTCACAAAGTTTTCTGTCCTCTTCGGTCGGTTTGGCGGCAGAACCACGCGTGACAAATTTTCCTCCGCAGAAAGGGCAGAACTTTGCTTGCGGAGGGATGGTCATCCCGCAATGCGGGCATAGATCCACACCCAATCCTGAGACAAGCTCATCATTTCCACGACGGATTTCCTCCATCGAAGAGTACAGTTCTTTACGCAGCCGCTCAAGACTTTCGTTAAGATCCATTGTAAATTACTGCCTTACAAAAGGGATATCCTTAAATTCAATTAATACCGAATCAGAATTTTGACCGAAATATTTGAATGTCACCCTTAATAATGAAAATCTTGTTGCATACCCATCTACCTTGGATAATACCACACGACATTTTATAGGAATACCAGATGGTATAAACGTGTCCTCATCATTTCCTGTCAGATGCGATCCGCTATACGTATCCCCTCCGATAGTAAACGATTGTATTTTTCCCACGGCCTTATCATAACGCTCACATTTGTAAACATTACCTTCATCATCGTATGCGGAGAATTCTTTAATGACACCATCCATACGACACCCCCAACTTGGAGTTGTCTTAATATCCTTGCCCGTATTATTTGTCATTATGAAATCAACGGAAGCAAGATCACCTTTCACAATGCAGCGTTTAAACATAACATCCACATCAAGATAATTGATGGACACCTTAACCTGCGAGAACGCACAGATCGAAACCAGCGCGAAAGCCAACGACAAAAACAACTTTTTCATAATAGAACAAATTAGTTATTAAGATTATACATAAATCAACTCTTACATATTATTAAGGATACGTCTTGCCTCCTGGTCGCCGTTGTCGGCGGCCTTTCCGTACCAATATTCAGCGGCGGTCCTGTCTTTGGCGACACCTCGGCCGCCATGGTACATGTCCGCCAATCCACGGTAGGCCTTTGTGTAGCCGGCATCGGCCGCGGCCTTCATCAGCGTGAACGCATAGTTAAGGTCCTTCGAGACACCAAGGCCTTGTGAAAACAAACGGCTCAACTCGTACTTAGCAACGGCGCTTCCGCTTTCAGACGCTTTCATGAAGCCTTTGACGGCAGCCTGATAGTCACTCTTTGATAAAGCCTGTTTTCCAAATGACAAGGCCTCATCCGAAGACATTTCCTCCACACCCTTGATTTTTGTAGCCTTGGGCTGATCTTGCCGAACGTTGGCTGATGATGTTTCTGTCTTGGTTTCAGCCGGCAACTTATTTTCGGTTTTGGATGTGGTGCCGGCCTTTCCCTCGGTTCGAGGAGAGGACTCAGAAACGATCACAGGCTTTCTTGATGCACTAACCTGCCCAGAGGAAGTCTTCACCGAAGCCTCAGTGGATTCAACCCGAGCAGAAGATTCAGAATCAGGCACAAAGGAGTCTTTCGAATCAGAGCCGGATGAGACAAGGTAATACACAAGACAGCCAACGAGAACCAACGCCGATGAGACCATGCCAAGAAAATGCCGTGTTGACCTGTCCGTAGTCACCGCCGGCTGCTGAACCGGCGATGCTGCGGAAATCACAGGATGTCCGACAGCGGACTTGGCTGTACCGTATGGCATTGTCTTTGGTTGCACAGATTCAGGCTCTTTTCGAATTTGCCTGACCGTAGGCCCAATGACAGAAGCCGACGTCCTTTCCGGATAGCCAAAGATGCGCTTTAGATAAAAATTGACAGCCGGCATATCACTGAGAGAAAGCACGTTCCCCTCCGCCACAAGAATGAACTCGATCGCTGACTTGAAAGAATCCAACAAGGCGCTTGTAGAGACACAATGCGACATTGCTTCGACACCCATTCTTATGTTCTCTTCGCCTGTTCCGCCACGTTTGCCGGCATAGATAAAACCGGAGCAACGAAGCAGGATCTGATTGTCACACGGGTATTCGTCCCAAGCTGACAGAGAGCGCAACGTCTTCTCAGCCTTGGCAAGACTGCCGTTCATCAGATAAGCGATGTAAGCCCAATAAGACTGCCAATACGTGTCGGACATCCTGTTCTCGAATTTACGAATGTACGTGGAAGGGCTGTCACAGACCGACAAGAGATGATAGTAAAACAGGACCTCATCATCATCGGTGTCACACAGAGCCTCAAGCTTAGGCAGATTTTCCATGACATTGCCATTGTCCAGAGCGATTTGCCTTGCCGCGAAACTCAATGTCATTCTGTCCACTTGGCTCAACCCTTTCGCCTCCTTGGACTGGATTGCTATTTTGACAGAAAATTCCACTTCTCTCTTGTCAGCGTCAGACAGTTCCAGTTCCGCCGCCTTCGTGTCTAATTCTCCGCGCAACTGACGTGAAACCACTCCGTTAACCATACGTACCCAGCAATATTCGCGGTAAGCCGACTTCCTGTCGCCACGGGTCATTTCATCCGCCGCCTTACCATTCAAGACATATGTGACATTATGAGAATCAACGTTATGCGTTTCATTCTTTGTGTTGTACGATCCGACAGTATTGTTGAGTTCCTGAATGGCATTCGCATCTCCATTCACAAGTGACGCACCCTCCACAGTTTGCTCCACCAATCGTTTTCCACAGTATGGACAGAATGTGTTGTCCTCGAAAAGGTGATGATAATACTCACTGGAAGGATTGTTGCACACACATTCCGGATTAGAGCAATATTTCTTTGACATATTCCTTTATAGTTTGGCTCCGCAATTGCTGCAGAATTTCGCTTTTTCCACCTTCTCCCCGCAACTTGGGCATTCCACCTTGTTCGTGGCGGCCGAAACCGTGGCAGGCATTTTCCTTGGCTCTCGTACCTTTGTCGTATATTCCAAAGCGATCTTTTGGTTGAGGTCTGTACGTTCCTGCTGCAATCTCATCTGTTCACGATACTCTTCTTTCATGCCGCTAACCTCCGAGATTCTCTGCGTTGCGATCCGCTCCATGCTGTCCAATTGGCGTCTCTCGTTCTCGTCACGCCGTTCTGAATCATTCTTTACCAAAGAGGCATTCGTCTGCATTACCCTCTCTGCAAACCCCATGAGATTCTCCGCGCTATGTTTCTGCTGTTCAAGCATCCTCTCATACATCAGGGATTTATCATCAGCCTGTTCTTTTCTCAGTTCAGCCTCATGAGCGGCAGCTTCAGCCTGATATCTTGCCGAGAACGATGCCGCATAGGCCGACGCGGCGTCACCTCCCATGTCTTTGAGATTCTTGACGAATAATTTTTCCGCAGACATATTTTCCTCTGACGCCATAGCTGCCATTCTTTCCTTATGGGTCAGCATCGCCTCATCCATCTTCCTTGCATGTTCATTGTCGGCATTACGTTCTTTCATGGCGTTCAATCTTTCCATGGCAGACATCGACATTTCCTGCTTCTGGCGAAGGAAATCCATATCCGACTGTTTTTGTTCGTTTTCAACGGCCATTCTCTTACGGAAGTGTCCTATTTCGTAATCATCTGCCATTGAACGCCCGGCCAGACGTTTTTTCAAAAGAGCATTTCCGACATCCTCGTCCTCCAATGACACATTGTACCCATGATGACGTTCAAGGTCCTCCAAAGCCGACGAACGCTCAAGATTCGTGCGTTGGATAACGTAGGCCTTGCCGTAAAGCATCTGATCAATGTCCATCATCTCCGCCTGCCTTCCGGCTCTCGCCTTGATTACTTCGAAACTTGCCTGCTCAATCTGAGACTCCTGTTCTATCTTAGCCTTGGAGAAAGAAGTCTCTATGTCCATCTTCTTTTTCTGGAACCGAACCATATTTTCCAGTCTGGAAGCCTCGATTCCCAAAGCATAGTTCTCACTGTCAAGGGCCAAGGAACGTTTGAAGCGTGACATTTCCTCCTCGTTCAAAAGATGGTCTTTGTCCACCTCATGCAAAGCCTTGGACAATTCCTCTTTGTTACGTGCGTTCGCAACCTCCTGAGCGTTTGTCTCGACAGCCAACTTGTTCTTCAGTTCATTGGTTCTGTGGAGAAATTCCAATTCCTTCTCATTGCAGTATAGTTCCTTGGCCAGATCATGATACCGTTTCAAGTCATGGTTGTCGCAAGTAACCTCGTCAACCCTGACAATCTCCAGTCCATAAAGGTACCGGCCCAACCCTTCGATCTTTGCCGCGATAGTCTCCGACAATGCCTGAGAGACTCCTATTTCAGAAACCTCTTCGTCAGCAAGGCAAACCTGAACCGTTTTCTTGATGTAAGGCGCAAGCACCTCCTGAAGATCGTGAGTGGTCACAAAATTTTTCCTCACCAAATACTCACGTATAAACTCCTTGAAATCCGTGATTTTGAGATGCAAGGTCACGGCGACCTGAATGTCAGCCACTCTTGTGCGGACAACAATCGGCTTGAATCCATAGCCATCACTATCATTCGGATCAAAGCCGAAGTAAGCCGGGAAGGCTCCGTCCACTTTCAGATAAACTCCGATGCATGAATCTTTGTTCAAATGGCTTATGACTTCCGAAGCCGTGCGCGTCCTGTCATCCATCACCTCTTCATTTCCGACGCGGCGACCCGTGACGAATTTAAGGACACTACGCCAAAGCCCCACAGCCATGCCTCTAAGACTGCCGCCATCAACGACATGTTTGTCCAACACGTCCTTGATATCTTCATCCTTTACGAAATCATAAACGCCTCCGCAAAGGCTGGCCACTTCCCTACCGTCTATGAATATGACCGCTGTAGTTCCATCAGGGACAATTATTCCTGACAAGTCAGCAAGAGTCTCAAAATCCTTTTCCGTGATGTGTCTGGCGATTTCGGAAGGGGCTATCTCCCAAACGCCTTTGTTTTTTACTACTTTCAGGAAGTTTGGTGTTTCACTTTCAAACGGCTGACTTCGTGACACGATTATATCCACGTTCTCCGCTTCATACCTATAGGAGACATTTTCGGCCTCAGGCAAGGCACACCCACACTCCAAACAAAAACGATACCCCTTCTTGGCAGGAGCACCACATCTTGAACATTTCATCATACTCTTCTATATGTCATGGTTATCTTCATCGAGTGATAACTAAACAACAGAAAGTGTGAGGCCTGAACCATGTTTCTTGTAGAAGGCTGTGGTAGAGCCCGAAGCAAGGAAACATCCCAATACCTCACACCGAAGAATATAATGTCCGCTGACAGAATGCAAAAAGGATCAGACAATCCCCCTTCATGGTGCTGTCAATAGCCAATATACTAACGAATGAGTGCTGTCCGTTGCCCTCTTGCTTCTTGAAAACTACCACATTTTCTACAAAGGACAGTGTGAATAACACTTTCTATTTGTTATTGATTACTCAACGGTACAAATATAAGAATTATTTCGACACAACGAACAGCACCCATAAGGTATTGTATGCAAAGTTGAGTATAATCCGCCTATTATCAAACTTTTTATAGAGAAAAATCACCATCGCCGGAGATAATGGTCCAAGATGACGTTTTCAGACAATTTCGTTGCCGAAGATGCCCTATAAGAGCCCTGCGGCGACATTATTGAGCAATAATGCTGCCCAGAAGGCACACCTAGTCATAAACAAGGACTGGCGTGAACACAGCATAGGTCAATCAGCCTTGCCGTTTGAACCAAGAACGTCAACGATCTTGAGTCTATCTTGAAGACAGCGCTCTTGGAGTCTCATTCTCCGTCTATCAAATCCTGATACAATGCGACAGGACCGAAATGCCAGAGTTTGCTGCCTTCATTCTCCAGACGACGGTATGTGTCTGAAGCATAAACACTCCTGACCGCATCAAGAACATCCACATCATTATCCTCACAAAACATCTCAACCATCCAACTGATCTTTGATGGAATAAACAGATACAAATTATCCTGATTCACACTCAAGTTCATCTCAAAATTCTTTTAGCCCTGATAAACGAAAGGCAATTCAACGATTGTTCAGAATGGAATAAATACTGATCAACAAGTTTGTACGTCTTTAATTCCGAAATAAGGTTCTGCTTGTCAAGTACCCCTCCTTCATACAAAGCGAATGCAGCATAAACACGGTCATTGGCAACAGGACCATAAACGATATCATAAGAATGCGCAAAGTTTTTCTCTGTACGGTTGGCCATAACAAAAACCACCCATTCTTCAGTTGGAGTGTCGAAAACGAGGCATTTTAATGTGAGCAACCGCTCCTGACTGAGTTCATATTCATTAACAAATCCGAAACCATTGCCAGATTCTTTCATACGCCGTCTTACCCAAGCCTCTGCCTGTGAATATGAAGTCGTAGTATAAAAACCTTTCCCATAATCCAAAGTCCTGTTTGACTCCCGGATTTCAGGTTGTGACACTATTTCCAAACTACCGTGATATAGTTTCATCTGATTCGGATTTTCGCAGGTTTATAAAATCATCAATATCGGAAAGAATCCATTGGCGGCTTTGGGTGTGAAGGATTTCGAAATGGTCGCGCAGGTACTCTAAAACACCATACTTGTCCAAAATCCGCATCGCTTCCACACCATCCATTCCTTTTTCATTCTTGTATTGTTCAATGCAGAATGACAGGAAATACGCAATATCCAAAGTTTTCTTATTCATTTTTAGCGTATTTTCGACAAATATAACAAATTTTCATCAATGCCGTCCCGTATTGAGCAACTACTAATCAGTGAATATATTAAAAAATTTCCTCCAGTCGATATTGACCGGAGGAAATCATTTTATCAACTGATTGTCAGGAGATAAACTCCACAACAAAATTACTCAGCCTTGCCGTTGGAACCAAGAACGTCAACGATCTTGTGCTCGTAGAGCTTCTTCATCTCGTCACGGGCTGGTCCGAGGTACTTTCTTGGGTCGAACTCACCTGGCTTCTCGGCGAAGACCTTGCGGACAGCGGCGGTCATAGCGAGACGTGAGTCAGAGTCGATGTTGATCTTGCAGACAGCGCTCTTGGCGGCCTCGCGAAGCTGATCCTCAGGGATACCTACAGCGTCAGGAAGCTTGCCACCGTACTGGTTGATGATGTCAACATATTCCTGTGGAACTGAAGATGATCCGTGGAGTACGATAGGGAATCCAGGGAGCTTCTTCTCGATCTCGTGGAGAACGTCGAAAGCGAGTGGAGGTGGAACGAGACGGCCTGTCTTAGGGTCTCTTGTGCACTGCTCCGGCTTGAACTTGTAGGCACCGTGAGAAGTACCGATGGAGATGGCGAGTGAGTCGCAGCCTGTGCGGGTAGCGAAGTCGATGACCTCCTCTGGCTTTGTGTAGTGAGACTCCTCAGCGGCAACCTCATCCTCAACACCGGCGAGAACACCAAGCTCGGCCTCAACGGTAACGTCATACTTGTGAGCGTACTCAACAACCTTCTTGGTGAGGGCGATGTTCTCCTCGTAAGGAAGGGCGGAACCGTCGATCATCACTGAAGAGAATCCCATGTCAACGCAGCTCTTGCAAAGCTCGAAGCTGTCGCCGTGGTCAAGGTGAAGAACGATCTGAGGATGCTCCCAACCGAGTTCCTTGGCATACTGAACAGCGCCTTCGGCCATATAACGGAGAAGGGTCTGGTTAGCGTAGTTGCGGGCTCCCTTGGAAACCTGAAGGATAACCGGTGACTTCTCTTCGGCTGATGCCTGGATGATAGCCTGAAGCTGCTCCATATTGTTGAAGTTGAAGGCAGGGATAGCGTAGCCACCCTTCACGGCCTTTGCGAACATCTCTCTGGTGTTGACCAGGCCAAGATCTTTGTATGATACCATAATTCTATGAATTTAGAAATTAATTATCCGTTTTTCCAGCATTGGTTCTCTTCAAATGCCGTGCAAAGTTACGCTATTTTTCACAAAAATTTTATATTTTTGTTTGTTTAAACGTTTAATAATTACTACAATGACTATAGGTGACGATTTCAAAATCCTGTCTGACAAAACGACCGATGGTGTCAGGCACATCACGGCGGTTCCGAGCGCGATCGTGTGCTCGGCTCAGATTGACTTTGACCTTATCGAGGG
>ERZ1026868.907-NODE-907-length-16583-cov-29.629840_pt1 | contig 16583 bp, 18 predicted proteins | sample MGYA00380164_ERZ1026868 | MGnify/ENA primary metagenome ERZ1026868 (study PRJEB33269, sample SAMEA4719800) | human gut metagenome | biome: human-associated habitat; feature: organic feature; material: feces | place: Cameroon | collected 2013-10 ... | reverse complement strand
ATAAATACTACCTTTATAATAGTTTTTTAATTCACTATCTGTACCTACTAAACATAAATCTCTAATTGTAGTAATTAATAAATTACTACTTATTTCTTTTGATGCTAATACCACATCATCTTTATATAAAGAACAAGTATAAGTTGTATCATATCCTATAACTACAGACCATTTATGTCTTTCTAATAAACCTATATTTTTTGGAGAGATTAATTCAAAATCTCCATATTCACTTGTTATTCTAATAATTAGTTGGTCTAAATTCGTCTGTTCAAGTTTTATTTGTCTATAACTTTCACTTATTTGTAACAATTCAACTAATTTAGATGCTGACATATCAAAGTACCTTGTTTCAGTAGTTGTTATTGTATTTTTTGTTATACTTGGAAGTTCTATACTTTGCCCTTTTTTTAGAGAAACTGATGAAGTATAAGTACCACTTAATGTTGCTTTAATGTTATAAGTCATATACACTACAACAGTTAATTTTGTTGAACCATAACTAGATGATGTAGTAAATGAGTGACTATCTGCATTTTTAACACCTGTTCCACTTATTGAAGGCACTTTATGTGTATGTTTATTTCCACCTATATTTACTACTAAAGTTCTACTTGCTACATTTAATCTTGCTGTTGTTTTTACACAAGGTGTGTAAGATATAGTATAAACCCCATTGTCATCAACTGTTGCTCTAAATGATGAAAAACCTAATTTTATCCAACTTATTGAAGTATCATAATATTTGTCATATATATTAACAGGAGAACCTTTTATTATTTCAGTGTCAGTTGTAACTACTGTATAAGTTGAATTAATAAATAAATTCCATGTTTGTGAATATGGTTCATTTATATTTCTATTTATTCTAAATATCCCAGTATCAACAACATCTGAAAGTTTATTTGATAGATTAAATGTAATAGTTTTTTCTGGAATTAAGTCACTTAATGAATATTTTATTTGACCTGTTGCTTGTGCTGATAATTCTCTACTATATATTAATTTATAATTTACAACATAAGTATTAGTTGTTGTATCTGGTGTTATAATATAGTCAAGCATACCTTTGTAGCCATTTACATATTCAGTTTCAATACTTCCACTTGTACCAAGTGCAGTTTCTTCACTTTGTTGTAAATCTATAAGAGTACAACCTTTTAATTCATCACTTTTTGTTTCTATAGATAAAGTAAACCCATTATTTATATTACCTGTAAATCTATCTATTTTCAAATAACCATCATTTCCATCTAATTGGATACCTGCACCTTGATTTAAACCTAAGTTTCCTTTGATTTTAGCATCATATTTATTATCTGATAAATCAGCCACACTTCCACTATCAAAGTCATAATTAAGTAATATTTCTTCTTCTGTGTAAATCTCTTTTTGTGCAACTGTTGCAAGTGTTTCTATAGCATTGTCAACCATAAATAAGAATGTTGGTTTTTCTTTAAATCTATAAGTTGTGTATGCTCCTATATCAAATTGGTAAGCAAGTGTATCTAAACCATTAACAGCAGCATAATCACCTTTGTCATTGTAGTTATTATAGAATAATAAATATTTATCTTTATATCTAAGAGCATAGGCTCTTTCACTTATACCATTAAATCTAATAGCAGGTTCATCAAGTTCATCACTAAATTTAGTGAAATCACTTGTAAGTTTTTTAACTTTTAAATCTAATTCCTTAACATTCTCAAAACCCTCTACAAATTGACTTGACCTTAAAGCATATAAACCTCTAGGAGAAGCAAAATATAATGTATCTTCTATTGGAACTACTGTATTACCTGCATGACAACCTAAACTTGTATTTACTGGAGATAAAGCAAAATCACTTTGCCCAAATGAACCAGTCATTTTATATATCATTTGTTTAGTAAAAACAATATAAGATTTTTTAAAATAACATATTTTAGTTATTTTATCTGTAGGTTCTATAGGTAAAGTAACATAATTATAATTAGGTATATAACTAAAATTATTAACATCACTAAACCATATTGTATCATCTTTATAGTAAACAGCCCTATTATACATTTCACAAATTCCATAATCACCTACATTTAATTGTTGAACAGGTTTTGCTTCTTTGTCAGGTTGTGCAACATCATAATAATCATAGTATGGTTCTAAAGTTGCTCCAGTTTTTGTTATTTTTATTTCTACCTCACCACTAGGAACATCTTTAAATTTTATATCATATACTTTTAGACCTGTTCTTGATAAGGTTGTGTTTTCTTCAATGTCAAATGTTAAAGCATTGTCTCCTTCTTTCATTTCAATACTAAATTTACTACTAGCACCTGTATAAATTATATTTAATAAAAACTTTTGTCCTAAAGGTAAACTTAATAGTGGAATATTATTAGAAGTACATACATACACACCCTGAATACTGTCAGTTGTTATTCCCTGTGTATTTATTGAGTGCATTGGGTCATTACATAACACATTAAAACCTATGTGTCTTACTTCAAGTCCTGATGGAATATGTGCTGAATTTGTAATTAGTGCATCAGCATTACCACTATAAGTAAATGCACTTGCAAATATTTCATTTGATGTGACATTTATAGACCTGTCAAATGTAACTAAACACTTATTATTTCCTGTAAAATAAATCTTATCATAAAATTCTATTGTATCTAAATTCATTAAGTTTCTATCCCAATTAAATAATATTGGTAAGTCAATTTTGTAACAATTAAATACCATTGTATCTGTGTTTTCAGTTCTTTCAGGTAATTTACAATGATATAGCCAAGCCTTAGATGATGTAACAACACTATTTGTCATACTTGATGTTATCATAAGAAGTATAAATTCATTATTTTGAAAACCATACATATCCTGATATTTTTTATAAGCATTTTCACCACTAAAACCAGATAATGCTCTAAAGCAATTATTGTCATTTCTTAATAATTTCATATAAACAACATTATCATTTTCATTTTCTGGGTTAGGAGTTCTATCAGTTCTATTTTTAATATTTGGTAAATCATCACTATTAAGAGTATTAAATATTTCTGAAATGGCAGTAAGTTCACCAAAACCACCTCTTTTATTTAGAGTTCCTAATTTATCCATGTCAAAATTAATAATACTCTCAAAATCTGTATCACTACTACTATCATCACTAAATTCTGTATTTACACCACCCATAAAGTTATTAAGAAGGTAAAATAACTTTGTTTCAGGGTCTCCTTTAAATTTTTGATAGGCACCCATTACCAACTACCACCATTACTATCGTTACCAAACCAACCTACATTAATTGCATTTGATGTGTCTATTTCATAAACACCACCAAGACCTTCTTGTGCAACCATATCAGGAGATATACCACTCTCAGGGTCAGTTTCATCATAGGAAGCAAGTAAACTTCCTAAACTATCTTTAAAATTGTTTAATGCTCTATAAAATTCATCTAAATATCTATCTGCTTCTGTAAGAGAACTATCATTCATTTTAATAGCATAAGATAGGTAAGGACTAAGCAAAGCAAATAACCAATTACTTGGCATATAACTATACATAGCAGTTAAACTTTCCATAAATGGAAATAATGTTTTACATTCTGTATTTATTATAGATAGTGCTTTATTAGCCACACTTAGAGAATTAGTTTGAACTATAGTTTCATCTGTAAAAAATTGGCTATTTGTAATAATATCTTGTAATGTCATATTACTCACCTTCCCTTTATACTATAATTATATCATTTAATAGATAAAAAGAAAAGACACTAAAAAGTGCCTTGGTCTAATCTTTCATCAATTACTTCTTTATAAGTATTACTTTCAGATATTTCATTTATTTTTCTATCTATTGTTTCTGCAATAAATTTAGGATATTCATGTGGTTTTCCATCACAATATACTGTTACTGGAATACCATTAAGTGCAAATGTATAAACTTTACCTATAATTGGAGCATAAAGTTTTGAAATTATTCTAGTGACTACTTCATCATTTTTACACTTATTCAACATATAGTTTTTCTTTTCAATAAAATATGTTTTTTCACTTTCTCTAATTGCTATTTCATTATTTGTATCAATAGCAGCCTTTAGTGCAGCAGTTGCTGCAGCCTCTGCAGATTTCTCTGCAAATGTTGGAGTTGGTTGTTCAACTTCTCCACCTATAGCCTTTTCAATATCTGATAAATTAACTTTATTTTCTTTTTCTACATTATTTTTCTTTGGTTCTGACATTTTATAACCACCTTTCTTTATAATAATTATACTAAAAATAAAGTAAATTGTAAAGCATAGTAAAAACACTCTATAAAGAGTGTTTTGTGTTTAAAGTTATTCTTGAGAAGCAGCCTTACCAATAGTATCATTAGTATCATTATATAATGCAATATCGTAAGCACTAGCACTATAAATAGCAGTAATTGCCATTGGGTCTAATACTTTAGCACCTGTCCAAAGTTTATAACCAAATGTAGCCTTTTGTCCAAGTGGGTCTGACTTGTCAGCAGTAAATCCTGTATCATAGAATTTAACATTTGAACCACCTAGTCCTAAAACCATATATGGTTGGAAACCTAGAACATAACTTGTATATACATTTACATTAGTTTTATTAGCAGTTACTGGACATACTAATGTATCAGTAAAGTACATACCATAAGCCATATATTTTGCTAATGTACCTTGTTTGATAGGTCCATTTTCTTGTCCTGGAATTAATAATTTATTTACTAATACTGGGTCATCTAATAAATCATTCATAACATTTGGGTGCATAACACCAACAAATTTACCACCATATCTTGAATGACCTTTTCTATTAGCATTACTCATTGTTAAAGCAACAACTCTGAAATCTTTGAATGTAACAGTGTCACTAGCAGTAATATCATCTGCTTTTGTATGACTTGTTCCTACATAGTATTCACTTGCATCTGTGAAACTTGAAACAACATTTCTCTCAATAACTTCTGCAGCATGTCTTGCTAATTCAGGTTGATAAATAGTTTTGATATTATCAAAGTGAATATCAGCAGCAACATCTGTTTCTTCCATTAAAGCACCATATTGGTTAATAACACCACTAACCTTGTGTCCTTCTGGTTTTAATGCAGTTGGAGGTACACCTTCTGTTAATTGATGATTACCAACTGGTAAATGGTTGTATCTACGAACTGAATATGTTTTAGTACCTTCGTTTTTAGGAAGGTTCATTTCAACACCTAAGTTAGTAAATACAAAATTTGATTTTTCTAATTTAATCATTTCTAGTAATCTCTTACTAAAATATTCTTGAACTGATAAACCGTTCTTTTGTAGTACGGCTAAAGTTGTATTAGCAGCAGCCATAATTCATTACCTAACCTTTCTTATTCATAAAAATTTTCTTTTTTGTATCTAGCCATATCTTCTTTCAACAGACTATCTATAGTTACTTTATTAACTTGTCCATCTGTTTCATTCTTATCTTCTGCTAGACCTTTTAAATTTTGAAGGTCATTTATTTGAGACTGTTTAGCATTGTTTCTAATTTCATCTACTAATAAACCATCTAATAAAATCTTAGGGTTATCAACACTTAAAACTGTTTCAACACTTAAACCAGAATTTTCAAGTTTAGTAAATATTTCTTGTGCATCTATATTATACTCTTTAACAGCATTATCTAAAGCATTTTGAAATCTTTCTATTTTTCTATCTTGAATTTCTTTTTCTCTCTCTTGTTCTAGTTGACGTATTCTTGCTTCTTGTTCCATAGTCTTTTTATACAAAACTGGGTCATAACCCTTTTCTTGGGCTTCTTTTTGATACCTAGCCTGTTTAATTGCTTCTTGGAACTTAGCAGTATCATCATAACCATAACTAGCAGCAAGTTCTTTTAAATAATCACTATCTGCTTTGTAATTATCTCTTTCTTTTTTAAGATTAGTATTTTGACTTCTTAAATCAGCAAAAGCATGGTCTTTTTTACTAGATTTATTACCTTCACCATTATCTTGGACAGGAGTTTCTACAACTTGTCCTTCCTCATTATTAGGTTCTTCATTAGAAGCCCCTTCTTCAACATTATTATCTTGTGTTAAATCTTCACTTTCTGTATTAACATTATTGTTTTCAGCACTTTCATCAGTTTCTGGTTCAGTTGTTTCTTTACCAAATTCTTCATCTAATGCTTCATCAATAGCATCAACACTATCAAAAACATTTTCCATAAATAACTTCCTTTCACACTAAATTATTTATTAGGTCGTTTAGGTACGACCTGTTATTCATTAATTACATTATAACAAAAGAAAAAGTGTTTGTAAAGCACCAACTTTACATCATTGGTGCTTCTCCACCTCCAAGCATAGCCTCTGCTTGTGCAACAGCATTAGGGTCTAACCCAACAGTTGGGTCTTGCATACTTTCTGCATCTTCTTGTGCTATAGCACCCATATCTGCTTGTGCATTTACTTCTTGTAATTGTTGAGAAAACCCTTGTTCTATCATTTGCATAAGTTGGTCTGTTGCTGGGTGTTCATCTCCACCTGAAATTATTTCAGCAGTGGCTTGAACTACTAAATCTTGTGATATTCCCATATTATTAGCAGTACTTATCAACTTATCAATAGTTTCTGCTTTTGTTTGAGCATCTTGTGAATTTAAACTATTGTATCTAGCAATAATTTCATCTTTATTAACTAAATCACTATTCTTAATTATATCAGACACAGTAATTGTTTTAACTGGAGCATCATATTGTCTTTCAAATTGGAATAGGTCCATAAGTGTTTGTTTTTGTTTGTCTTTACTATATTGTGATTTTTTGTCTAATTCTATATAAAACTTGTATTCTAAATCTTTCATTTCACTTTTCTTAGGCATCTTTATAACATCAAAATTATAAGCACCTTCTCCATCTTTTCCATTTGAATATGTAAGTTCAGCATTAGGGTACATCTTTATTATAAATTCTACAAGAATATTAACAATTTCTTCTACGAAATCTTCAATATTATTAACTATATTAACTTCAATTATTTTTGCTCTTTCTACAGCCACTTCTGCACCACCAACAGTGTTAGCAGCAGTACCTATATTACCCATAAATTGATTAGAGTTTCCTGATATTTCTCTAATTTTTGCTTCAAAATCTTGTTTAATTGAAAGAATTTCATCTTGAATTTTAGGTGGAACAACAGGTTTAATAGCATTGTCTAAGTTACCATTAACTGAATATACTACACCTGGAGCACCATTTGATTTTGCAACAACTTTAGGGTCAACACCACTACCTTTTGCAACCATCATACTAGGAGCAGCATAAGCAATAGCAGTGTTAGTAATTGCACTTTCTATAGCATTTATAGCCTTTTGTAATGAAAGTAGTTGGTCCATAAGTGAAATACCATAGCAACTTTGAGCAGCCTTTTTCCATCTTAATTGTGCTATAGGGAAACGAGTTATATCTAAAATACTTTCTTTAACTATAATATTATTTATAAGTTTTGTCTTTTTAATTTTTCCATCTTCTTTTTGATAGAAATTCCAAACTGTAAATACATCTTCTTGTTCTGTAGAATAATCATTATCATAATATACTTCACCTCTTTGGTTAGGTGTGTAATCTGGTGCTTGTAATTTAAGACTTTCCAATTTTTTATAATTTTTTAGTGCTTCTTTTTTACTTATTCTACCTAATACTATCATATAATTAGCATCTTTAAGATTTCTAGCAGTTGGGTCAATTAGCACTCTTGCTGGCTCTATTATTTCAGCAGTTAAAGCACCAACTCTTTTTCTTTTAGTACCACCATAAATTTTCTTATCATCTAATATAATATGACAATATGCTTCACGAACTACAGCAGATGTCTCAACACAATTTCTTATAATTCTGTCTATATCAAGTCTTTCCCATTCTCTTTTATATACTCTATCTATAGGTTCAATTATATCTATATCTTCTGGTGATAAAGGTATTAAATCTCCTTCATAATCATTTACTAATATAGATGCAATTCTATTTTCTATAGCAACAGTAGCATAAGGTGTATTCATATTAACTACCCAAGGTCTATCTGTCTTATATTTTTTAAGTAAATGTTGATTTCCTTGATAGAAAGCCATAAGTTCTGCATAAGCATTAAATCTTTCAGTATTGAAATCATAAGCCTTTCTATACATTTCAGTATAAGGTTTTGATTTGTCTAGTTCTTCTTGTAAAGAATATACTTCTTCAATATCTTTTTCTTTTTTCTTTTTCACAATTAATCACCTTCTTTTCTATTTTCTTTATCAGTATTATTTTTTCCAGAAATATAATCAGCATCTGCTTCTGTGCAACCATCTAAGTATATTCCTGTACCAAATTCCCCATTTTCTAAATCAGCAACTCTTTGTTCAAGTTGTTGTACTCTTAGAATAAGTTCATTCAATATTTTCTTTTCAATATCACTCATATTTTACCTCCTTAGTCCATATCATAATAACCTAAACCATAAACTCCACCTTCACCATCATCAGGATATTCAGTATTATCATTTAGTTTAATTCTATCTAAAATACTTTGTGCTTTACTTTGTTCTGCTTTGTGCATATCTACTTCTTTAAGGTCATAAGGTAAAGCCATAACTAAGTATCTCATAGCATCCATTAAGTGGTTTTGTTTTTCTGTAGGTTCATCTTTACTTATACCATCTTTATCTTTTTTCCATAAGTACTTTTGTGCCTCTTGGTTTAAATTTACACAACTAGAAAATACTTTTAATTTACCTTGATACATAAAGTCTCTAACTCTTTCTATACCATCAAATATAGAATTATTTCCTTCTTCTAGCCATAGTCCTGATACATTATAGAAATAATCTCTATATGATACACCATCTCTATCATTTCTATTTCTTACTGATGGGTCTGCAATTATATTTTTATACATTCTACAACCCATAACTTTTTCTTTTATTCTTCTTGCATGATAAGTAACAGGTTTTTCTGCAACATAATATTCATCATATAAATAACATATTCCATTTTTACTATCTATGGCACCACAGCATAGGCAAGTCTCATCAGTCCAACCTTTATCAAAACCAAATATTCTAAGCCAGTTATCAGGTATTGGAAAAGGGTCAACTATACAATCCTTCCAGTCTGGATATACAGCACCTTCTTTTACCTCTAAATAACAATAAATATATTTTCTTATCCATTTAGCACTCTTACCTACACATAAATCTTGTATAAATGTACTATGTAAATATCTATTATCTGGTGTTGCACTAAGAAATGAGTGGTAAGATTTTTCAGGGTTTTTTACTTTTAGTCTATTATAGGAAGATGTATCAACACTCTTACTAGCAAAAATTCTATCAGACCTTAACAAGAACTCATCTCTTATCCAACCATCTTCTGGGTTGCTTTCTACTATTCCCATAAAATTATGTTCTATCTCTTTACCTTCTCTATCTTTTACAATAGCAGCAGCATTTCTTAAACGAGCAGTGAGTTGTATAAATATTTTGTAATCTACACCACTTGCTTCTATTATCCAGAAAGCAGTAAGATTTAAAGACCTCAATTTTTCTTCATCATTACTAGCATATACAATTATCTCATGTCCATTTGTAAGTGTATATTTTGGAAGTGGTGTTTTAGTTTGTTTTGCAATAAACCAAGGTGGAATAAATTTTTCCAACTCTGGAAGTACAGCCTCTTTAACTTGTTGTAATGACTGAGCAGTAATAAGAGTTCTACCATTTGATACAGATAAAGCATGTGATGAAATTTCTGCGGCATCCATAGTAGTCTTACCACTTCCAAATCCACCAATGTTAAGTCTAAACTTTGCTTTACTTTGGTGAAATTCCACTTGGTGTTTTGCTGGTTTATAATCTATAAGTGTTGCAAGACAAGTATCACATCTACCATAAAAAACACTATCATGTACTTTTATTTTCCCACCACATAAAGGACACTTATACACCCTATAACCATCATCAGTGAATTCTATAAATTGTAATTCATCTAAATTCATAATATTACTCCCATTCTTTTTTCTCAGGTAAACGAATAAGTATTATATTTGAATTATTAACTTGTGGTCCATTTTCTTGCATAGCCTTTTTAATACTGACAGCACCTTTGTCACCCTCTGCAAGCCCCTGGTCTGCTACCATATCAATTTTTTCATCTCTAAACGATTTAATATATTTTCTAACAACAGGATAATTTAAGAAGTCTTTCCAAGCATCTACACTAAAGTATGGTATTTTTAAGTTCATTTCTATTGAAGTTTTATAAATATTATCTGAAAAATCTTCTAAGAACATTGTAGCCATTGATATTATGTGCATACGATATTCACGATCTTCATTTAATTTTTCATCTTTTTTTAAACTTTCTACCAATTTATTGTCAATTTCATCATTTTTTTCATCATTTTTAACAGATTTTTTGGTTTTTTTAATATTTTCTCCCATTTTTACCACCTTACTATTAAATTTTATCACAAAATAATAAAAAATGGAATAGTAGGGGAACTATTCCAAAATGTTCTTGATGGCTGTTGAGAACCAAAACGAGTTGAGACCTATTTAAGTCTCAATACAATTATATAATAAGTAAGACTAAAAGTAAAGACAAGGGAGGAAAAGTATCCCTTGTCGTAGAAAGGAGTGTATTGTGTAAAGATAGAAAATAGATTAAAGGAGGCTTACAATTTGTTTATATGATTTTAATTGAATAGACTGACATAATTCTATCTATTACACTAACTATATTATAAACTAAAAAAGGTCTAAATACTAGACCTTTAAATTACATTTCATTTAATTTTCTAATATACTTATGAATTAATTCTATTTCTTCTTGACTACTTGCTTCATTTTTTAACATTTTTACAAAATCCACTACACCAATTAACATATTTTCTAAACACATCATACTATCTTTATTCACAGAACTTAAACTTCTTTCAGATGGTTCTTTATTTTCTGAATATGCTCTATAGTTCATAAACATTGTATCTATACTATCTTCTGGACGTCTTTGATAATCTTTATATCTCATGTGTTCCTCCTTCTTATTCCAATATTCTATATTTTCTACATCTTTATAAACATCAACTAATTTATAAAGGTAGTCTAAGTTATTTGAACTAACACCACTTTTAAGAATTAAGTCCATTGGTTTTTCAATAGCATCTTTTATTTTATCTAACATACTAATTTCTTCCATAACTTACCTCCTATGCTATTTTCTTAATAATAAGACTTGCATTTTTAATAGTAGGTATTTCTGTAACTACAGCCCCTACGTTAGAAATAGAGCCAACAGTTATAGTTGTAGAACCATTTCCACAAACTCTAACTAATCTATTAGCACCTACATTAGCATATACATTAGCAGTTGCTACTGTATAGTCCATTTCAGTACCACTAAGTACTTCTCCATTAGATTTTATTGCTAGGGCAACTTGTCCAGCAGTAGCACTTGTAATATTTGTATTAAATAGAATTTCATAAATACCAGGTTCTGTTATTTGATATTGACTACTACCAGCACTATGATTTAACCAACCATTACATACACAATTTGCTGACCTAGTACGAACAACATCTGTACTAAAAGGTATATTAGAACTATTACTTGCTAAAATTAAAGCAGTTTCTTGTACACTATTTATCATTATTTATTATTCCTTTCATTTATCACATTTTTCCAACACTTTCAATGTGCATTTTTCACATTTTTCCAACACTTTTTCGTGCATTTTTCACATTTTTGTCTATTTTGGGAGAAATTTTCTCCTAAAATGACTAATTTTTAAATAAAAAGATAGGTTTTTAAGCCTATCTTTATCACTTTCCTGACATCAGGAAAATGGTATTTGCAATTCTCTTACGAGTTCCTGTATAGGCTTATGCTTAAATTACTGTTGCATTATTGCAACCACAACCATTGTAAGGATTATATAGACCAACATAAGGTGATGTTACGGCGTAACTCGGAATTGGGAACGGTCTGACTGAATTTATGACCGTATTGGCTAAGTTAGCATTATTTAATGCTAAATTACTAGCATAGACTTGGTCCCTAAGTTGCTCTATTTTATCACTTTGTAGCATACTACGAGTGGCTTCACCCTCTGCATGAATGGCTGTCTTTAGGTCACAACAACAACTTGATAGATTTGCTTGTGCATTTTGAAAACCTAATTGAGTAGTGTATCTACTTTCTAAGATTTCTTTTTGTGTATTACAAGCATTTTGTGAGCAATTAAATCTGTTTTCTAATACTTCTTTTTGAGTTTGACAGGCTGTGTTTGATACATTTTGATTAGTACTAAATATGTCACGTTTAACAAATTCTTCACCTAGTAAAGCATCATTTGCTACATTACCACGATTACCCCAACCAAAACCATTACCACTGAATAAACCTGCTATGATTAGTAACATTATAATTCCCCAAATACCATCACCAAAGAAACCATCACTGTTTTTAGTAAGAGCCATAATGTCTCCTGCTGATAAACCTGAGTTCATATATCATTCTCCTTTCATAATATTTTTATATAAAAACTATTTCTAGTTTCTACCTAAGTATTGCTGCAATTTGTTGTAAGTCATTTTTAGTGACACCTTTTGCATTTAATCTCCTAGCAATTTCTTCACATTGTTCCATTGTAGGATTTTTCATGAAAGCCTCAGCCATTTGTTTCTGTTCTGGGTTAATCATTGACATTATCATTTGTTTCTTGTTCGTTGACCCCTTCAACTGACTTAGAATGTTCCCTATGTTCATTATTTATCATCTCCTTTAGACTTTGTATTTCTTTTTCTAAATTTTTGATTTTTAAATCTTTTTCATCTACTGGAAATACTTTATTTATTTCCCATTTTTCGCAACTACCATCAGTATTTTTCATAATCATTTCATTCTCACCTACAAATAAGGTTTTGTTAAATACTAATGTGTTATTTACGTCAACACCATCTAAATTTCTTAATTCAATTAAATCTTTTTGATTTTGAAGTGGTGTAAAATATGAACCATACATAGACCTTCCTCCTTCTAATATCATTGTAAACTAAAAGAGTTGATAGAAATTATCAACATATTGTCAACTTTTTATCACAACAAAAAAGATGACTTTAGTCATCTTTCATTTTATAAGTCTTATTATCTTTAATTGTATTTTCTTAATTTCTCTTGAAATAGTGGCTGTACTTGCTGGAAGTTCATTAGCAATTTTGACAATACTTTGTCTTTCATAAGGATAATCATTTCTAAGTCTTAGATAAATTTCTCTTTGTCTCTTAGTGAAACCTGCATTTTCTAGTATATAATTATGTTCTTTGGGTGTGAAATCTAATTTTATCACTATAAGCCCTCATTTGATTGTTTAGAAATTTATCTTTTTGTTTATAACCTACTGTCATAACATTATATTTACCATTTTGTTTAGTTGTATATCTATCAAAATTATTACTATGAAAATATACTACCTTTGGTTTATTTTTGTCAACTTTACCTCTAATTTTAAGAAATCTAATTCTCGCCATCTATTATCTCCAATATCTTGTTAATATCTTCTGGTGTTAAGTCAGTTGCAATAATCTCACCATTCTCACTATTGACTAAATTATAAACTCCTGTAGTATCAATATCAGATATAGTATTATTTGCATTTTTAAATAAGTAAACTACAAACAATGCTATGATTATTACAATAGTAACAAAACTACAATATATAACTCTTTTAAGTAAAGATATTATATTCCATAAATCACTTTTTGTTTCTTTCATAATATCAACCTCCCTTCAAGATTATATTATATCACCAGTTTTTCTAGTATTTCACTATTTCAAATAATTATACACCTAAAACATAAGTTAATACCCAATGATTATTTGTAGTTTTAATTCCACTATCTTTAGTTGTATTACCAGTGGAATTAAAAGCATGTCCTTGAATTTTATCATCATATACATATACATATTTAGTACCTAATATATTAGAAGAAGAATTGGAAAGTTGACAAACCACTCCACCACTAGGGAATACAGTTACAAAATATTTTGGAATATAGGTAAAATTGAAATCCCATGCTTTTGGTTCTCCATTTTCAAATGCTTGCCACACTAGTACAATCCCATTTCTTTGAGAACTAATTTTTTGTGAAAGAGTTGCTATTTGGTTAGCACCCATATAATTATAGTCAGGACCCCATAGAATTTGATTATCATTTATTAATTTTCTTGTTTGACCATCTGGAATATTATCTAAATTTTCAAGTGATGTGTATAATTTCATATCTTACCTCCTATGCTACTATAACAACTTTATAACTACCAGGTTCTGCATTCACATAGTTGATAGTAATATTATTATCATCTACTAAATTAATATCCATAATAATCATATTACCTGTAAGAGCAGTATAAATATTTACTACAATATCACTACTACCTAATGAGTGCTCAATAGTAGCACTACCAGTTTTTTGTTGCATAAGCACAGTAAATGTTCCTACAAATTTATGTATAGTTGATTGACTTATTTCCACATAAGTAGTACCACCCCAACGATAAGTCTTATTAGTATCTAGGTCAACATATATCTTACCAGTTTCTGGTGTTATTAACTCTGTATGTGCACTGTCAGAATAAAAGTTACCATTATAATAATATCCTTCTATAACGTCATCTACATAACTAGGAAGTTGACTAGATGGAACTTTACCAGTGCTATCTAAACTTGCTACACCACCTGCAAAGCCCTTTTGTGAAACATCTAAAAAGTTACCATCTACATAAGTTCCAAATTCTTGAACTTTATCATCTACATATTTTTTAGTTGCTGGTGAACCATTATATAAAGGTGTATAAGGTGTAGCATAGTCTGTATTAGTTGCTAATACTTTCACATTCTCTGGTACATAATTATTAAATGTCACTATAACTCCACTAGTACTCTCATTTGTTAAAGTAACTGTAATGTCAGGACTTTGTGTAGATATTATCTCATGTGTACTATTATCTGTTGCTTCTGTTAGTGTCACATCATAGCCAAAGCACTTGCGAAGTACTATAGTAGTTGATGACATAGAATATAGTGAATAAACCCCAAGTTCATCATAGAATACATCTTTAATAGTGTCGTTCACAGGACTTAACACGAACACAAGTCCTTTACCTGTACCAAAATTCGCAATTATAGCACTGAACACACTCTCTAATGCTATTTGTAAGTTTGTTTTTGATGTTATAGTTGCTGGTATTGTGTAGTTATATATTAGTAGGTCCTCACTTTGATACCCATAGGCATTACTAATAGTATTATTCTCTATCTTAATACCATTTCCTGCGGTATAAGTACCACCAGATGAAATCTCTAAATTACCACTACCAAGTATTGATGTGCCGTTTATTGTCTTGATGTTCTCTCCTGATACTAAGGTATCTTGTTTAGTACTAAGGTCAACTATTTGTGCTATATCTCTCCATTTAGTGCCATCATATATGTACCCAGTTTTATCTGTAGTACTAAAGAAGATTTGACCTGCTAATGGGGAAGAAGGGGCAGTTGCTAGATTTTGTACCCTAGCATTTTGTAATTCGTTTTTGTTTAAGTCTAAATTTGCTAAATATTGCATTTTATCATCTCCTTATTTTTATTTTTATTTTTATTAATTTTTAGTTTATTGTTTTTAGTTTAGATATGCTGTACCTCCAAAGGCAGCACTAAATGTTACTTTAAGGGAGTTCTTAGATATATAAGTTACATCTCCTACTACGACACTTCCTGCACTATCTACTATTGTCACACTAGGGTATTTATCTAGGTTATGTGTAATATCCCATATTTTGTCTGGTGTACCTTTTGTATAGATAAAGTTCTTATCTTCTCCTGTAAGCCCTAACTCACTACTTGTCTTATTACCTGATAATGTTACCCCATTTATCTTAGGTTTATTATCTAGGTCATTATAGTCACTTGTTCCACCCTCACCACCACTCTTATTTGCTAGAATGGCTTGTTTTACCCTAAGTGGTGTCATATATGTTTTATTATCTACACCATTCTCAGCCTGTGATTTCGTTGCTGGTAACATTTATATTCACCTTCTTTCTTATTTGATGGCTATTTGATTTTGTGTTGTTGTGGTTTTTGTTTTTCTTTTGATATTTATATTATATCATTTTTTTATGAGAGAGACAATTGTTATTGATGCTAATAATATCACCCCCAAGCCTCGCCTTCGTAGTGCCTTGACCATTCAAGGTCCACTCCCCCCCCCACGCGTGCGTGCGTGTACGCGTACGCGTAACGCGTGCGTGCATACGCGTGTATAATTTAATTCAAACTTTTATATTTCACTACTTTACACTTACTTGACACTTTATAACTTGTTGTATTCAACATAGAATAAGCAAATAAAAAGACAAACATTTGTTTGCGTTGGCTATCAACACTCGGGAAATAGACTAACTCACTTGCTAGAAAAATAAAAAAATACACCTATTTTATATGTAAATTTTTAATACTATATGTAATTACATATAAAATATATGTAAAAATTAATTTCACACGATATACAGT
>ERZ1026868.904-NODE-904-length-16618-cov-8.441345_pt1 | contig 16618 bp, 17 predicted proteins | sample MGYA00380164_ERZ1026868 | MGnify/ENA primary metagenome ERZ1026868 (study PRJEB33269, sample SAMEA4719800) | human gut metagenome | biome: human-associated habitat; feature: organic feature; material: feces | place: Cameroon | collected 2013-10 ... | reverse complement strand
TCCCTATGGTAGGGATTTAGGGCTTGGGTATAGGGTAAGGACCCTCCCGCAGGGGAGGGACAGGTGGGGCAACAGTTCCGATATACGCAGTAGGTTTCCCGAACCTTATGCCAGTATGTATTGCCAGCAGTTTGATAATTTCAAGAACGTTGCAGATTTTTTTGAATTTGCAGTAAAGTTAATGAGGAGATAACATTTATGAAAGGAATAGTATTAGCAGGTGGTAGCGGAACACGCTTGTACCCCATCACAAAGGGTATCAGCAAGCAGCTGATTCCTATCTTTGATAAGCCGATGATATATTATCCTATCTCAGTATTGATGTTGGCAAGTATCCGTGAGATATTGATTATTTCAACACCTTAAGACTTGCCAGGCTTCAAGCGCCTCTTGGCGATGGTAGCCAGTTCGAAGTCAGGCTCGAGTATGCAGAAATGAATCATGGTTGTTGGTTTATCTATCTTTGAAAGGCGTTAAGGACTGATAGTACTAATGCCTAAAATAGAATAAAGATTTACCTAGCTCAACATGTAAGTACTTGCATAAGTGCCTATACAAAGGGCTAAGCCCAAAATTGAGTACTACCCAACTCTGTATATAAGTATTGGTAGAAGTGCCTATACATAGGGTATACCCTAAATTGAGAACTATTTATATGTTTGATAATTATTTAAATAAGATTAGCTATGGATATAGATTTTGAAGAATTGGAAAATCAAGAGATAGAAGATGCCGCAGAGAAGGAAAATGAGTCGATTTATTTTTCAGTTGCTAGTTATGGAGCTGATTATTCAGTAGATGTCATAATCTCTAGATTAAAAAAACAACAAATCATAGTTCCTGATTTTCAAAGAAAGTATGTTTGGGACATTAAAAAGGCATCACGATTTATAGAATCTCTTATTATAGGACTACCAGTCCCTGGTATCTTTTTATCAAGAGATATAAATAATCAGAATAAAATGTTGATTGTAGATGGGCAACAACGTCTTCTCAGTTTACAATACTTTTATTCTGGAAGATTTAAAGACAAGGTATTTAAGTTGTCATCAGTTTGTCCAGAATTGGAAGGACTTACTTATGATGACTTGTCACCAGATGATCAAGGGAGGCTGGACGATGCCATTATACACGCTACTATCATCAAACAAGAAACTCCAGCGAACGATGACAGTAGTATTTATATGGTATTTGAGCGATTGAATACAGGAGGAGTGACGCTACAGCCACAAGAAATACGAGCTTGTATCTATTACGGTGAATTTAATAATTTGCTCTCTGAATTGGTGAAAACGCCGTCATGGCGTTCATTATTTAGCAAAGAAAGTGCAAGAATGAAAGAGCAAGAGCTATTGCTTCGCTTCTTCGCTTTGTACTATTCCTATGAAAACTATAAAAAAGGGTTGAAAAAGTTTTTGAATAGTTTTATGAGTGCCAATAGAAACTTAGGAATACATGATAAGGACGAACTGAAAAACTTGTTTGTTTCTTCGATAAATTTGTTGGTAGGTGCTAAGGGAAAAGATTTGTTCCGAAAAGGAAAGTCTGTCAATGCGGCACTTTTTGATTCGGTGATGATTGGTGTGGCAAAACGATTGCAAAGCAGAAGTATGGGTGTTGAAGAGTGTCGACATCTCTATGACACTTTGATGCAAGACTCTGAATATATGGAATACACCGTAACTTCTACAGCAGACGAAAAACAGATAAAAGGGCGCATCGGTAAAGCGGTAGAGCATTTTGCATAGGCAAGTTATGAATATAAAAGTTAAACAAAGTATCAAGGAAATTGATAATGCTATTCAGCTTGCTGAAAGTCAAGAAGATGATGAATTAAAAAGTCATCTTGCGAATCTTGTATGTATCAGAGTCTCTGGACTTGTGGAAAATTACTTGAAAACAAGAATCAGCGATTATTCAGACAAGAAAGTACCTAAACCAGTATCACGTTATTTATCTCACAAATTTGCAGACATAACAAATCTAAAGGAATCCAAATTACGCGATACATTAGGGCTGTTTTCTACAGAATGGCAAGAGCAATTTGAAAGGTTCATTCAAGATAACCAACAGTTAAAGGCATCGTTGGATTCAATCATAACCAATCGTAATAATATAGCTCATGGTCAGCATGTTTCACTTACTTTAAAGTCTGTCAAACAATATTATGATGACATTAAGAAGGTTATCATGGAATTAGAGAAAATAATAAAATAGATGTCAAGAGTTTGAAGAGAAGGTTGCCCCTATCCTGGGACACAGTGTTCACTTCTGCCAAGACAACGAGTCAATGAGCAGCTATGGTGTGATGCGAGGCTTGCACTTCCAGCGCCCACCTTATACCCAGAGCAAGCTTGTACGCTGCGTCAAAGGCAGAGTCCTCGATGTAGCAGTAGATATTCGTAAAGGCTCACCAACCTATGGCAAGCATGTAGCAGTAGAACTGACAGAAGACAACCACCTCCAGTTCTTCATTCCAAAGGGCTTTGCCCATGGTTTCGCAGTCCTCTCAGAAACAGCCGTCTTCCAATACAAGTGTGATAACTTCTATCATCCAGAGGCAGATGGTGGTATCAGTATCTTAGATGATACCCTCGGTATCGATTGGAAAATCCCAACAGAACATGCCAATCTCTCAGAGAAAGATACGAAGCATGCAATGCTGAAAGACTTCGATTCTCCTTTCGATATTAGTGTAAATTTGTATATATAATTTTCATAGAAATTATGGTTGTCCCAAAAGAAGAAATTAAATTCGTATTTAACGAACCTGTAATGCAGCCTGGCGACATTTTGCTAATGAATACTTATGAGAGTCAGCGAAGATTAATGCCTGGATGCCAATATGACCATGTGGCTATTTATTTAGGTGATGCATTTTTGATGGAGGCCGATGGAACAGGCGTTGTAATGAACCATATATTCTCATATGCTTTTCGAGAAGAAATGCATGGATGCATTTTACGTCTGAAGAAATCTTCACCTAGAATTATAGAAGATTCGTTGTTTTGGATACGTAGCCGTATGGCGATGGAGTTTGGTACTCAACAAGCGAGGATGGTAAATGCTCTTAAAAATACCGATAAAAAAGATCAAAGTAACAGAACTTTTTGTTCACGGCTTGTTGCGCAAGCATACCATCAAGGAGGTATTGATATAGTAGCAAATCCTGACTATTGTTCGCCAGATGACTTCTTGTTGTCAGATTGCTTAGAGAAGATAGAGCCTTCTCTACAACCTTTCATAGAAGAAATGACAATGACTGTGATGAATGGTCAGAACGAAAGGAATAATTCGGAATGGAATATATGCTTGGCTGAAATGTTCCAAGATTTCAGCAAATTCTATGGAGATGATATTCAAACAATGGATCAATTCCTAATATCTGCTGTACACCATACAGACAAAGATGATGCAGCTATAGACTTGTTGAAGAATCAAAAATGGATGACTCCACCGAAGGAACAAACAAATACCATTTGGCCTTGGTTTAATAATGACGAAGATTTTTTCAAACATTTCCCGACAACTCAAGATGTCCTTTTCTTTTTGGATAATCAATTTTTGCATTACGACAAGACTTATCTCCCAATATTTCGAGAGAATGCTATGAATGTGAGGATTTTTGCAAGGCTCAGAAAAGATTCTCATGTTGTTCAAATTATAGCGCAACACATGCAAAATATTTTAGACGAAGCTATCTCTGTAAGGAAACGGCTTGAAATCTTATATATAGATACTTTTAGTAAAGATGAAGAAGGTTTTCTTGATTTTTGTAAGAAATATGGGCATTATACCCAATTTGAATACACAGAAGGAGTCTTGGATATTTCTCGTACTCTTCGTGCTTTATTGGAATATGGTCCAGCAAACATTGGAGATTATCTTAACGAATAGAAATACAGCATAATACATATGTAAATCTCTCAATCATCAAATAACAACAAGCGAATGGCGAAGAATATGCTGCTTCTTTACTTCCGAATGCTCTTTATGATGGTGGTGTCGTTGCACACGAGCCGAGTCATATTTAATGCATTGGGGCAAGGATTGAGTTGAATTAATATAAAATATTATGCAATACAACAATACCCATATAATAATCATGGCCGGCGGCGTAGGCAGCCGCTTCTGGCCTATGTCAACCCCCGATTACCCAAAGCAGTTCATTGATGTGATGGGTGTGGGCCGTTCCCTCATACAATTGACTGTAGATAGATTGAAGCCAATTTGTCCTGTCGAGAACATGTGGGTAGTGACAAACGAGAAATACATCAGCATCGTCAAGGAGCAAATCCCTGACATGCCAGTAGATAATATATTATCAGAGCCGGAGGCTCGCAATACCGCTCCATGTATTGCTTATGCCTGCTGGAAGATCCAGAAGCAGCATCCTGATGCCAACATCGTGGTGACACCATCCGATGCCCTCGTCATTAATACCTCGGAGTATCAGCGAGTGCTCAGCAAGGCATTGAGCTATACATCCGACAAGAACGCTATCGTTACCATCGGTATTAAGCCAATCCGCCCGGAAACAGGCTATGGCTATATCGTTGCAGCGTAGGCAATGACATTCTATTGTATGAATGCAAGAACTGTATGGTTCAAGCAACCGATGAAAGTAATGTGGTTGTTTTAGCCATGTATAGCTATATCGTAGCCGAGAAGAAAAGACAACTGATTGTTTACTCTTTGAAGGAAAGAGAATGAATCAATGAGTTTAGAAAAGGTTAGATTACAACAATGGTTAATAGTAATCTGACATGTTTTTTGAGAAAAATCTATTGAAGGTTAAATTGTTTGTAATTTTTATATAACTATGAGTGCAGATTTTAATATGGACAATGTCTTGGAACAATTAGGACATAAAAGAAGAACTGTTAAGGACTTAGCTCAGTTCTTGGAAAACAAGTGCGACGAGACACCTAACTATACTTTTTTGTTAGGATCAGGTTGCTCTGTTACCTCAGGTGTCAATACTGGTCAAAAACTTATTGAAGAGTGGAAGCAATCTATATATGACGCAGAGCATGCTGATGGCGAGAATAAGGAGCATTTTTGGGAACATCAGTACTCTTGGTATGATGAAAGAAATCCTTATTCTTCACTATTTGAAAAGAAATATGACCTTCCGCGCCAACGAAGAATATTCGTAGAACGAGAAATTGCAGGCAAAACTCCTTCTATAGGTTATGCTTATTTGGTGAAAATTATAGAGCGTCATTTTGTCAATACTGTTTTTACGACAAACTTTGATGATTTGCTAAATGAGGCCTTTTATAGATATTCCAAGGAACGTCCGATTGTCTGTGCTCATGATTCTTCTATCTCTAGTATAACTGTTACATCCAAGCGTCCAAAGATCATAAAGCTTCATGGCGATTATCTATTCGACGATATTAAGAGCACTTTACGTGAGACAGAATCGCTAAATGATAACATGAAAAACAAATTTATAGAATTTGCAAAGGATCATGGGTTGATTGTTGTGGGTTATGCCGGTAATGACCGTTCTATTATGGACATATTGAACATGCTTCTTCAGAAAGAAGATTATTTTAAATATGGCATTTATTGGTGTATTCGTAAAGGGGATAAATCAATAAGTGAGGAACTAAGAAAATTGCTTTGGAAGGATAGAGTTTATTTTGTTGAAATAGAAGGCTTTGATGAATTGATGGCTTCTTTGAATAATACTTTGAACAAGGGTGAGTTACCTGTTGATGATGATTTGTTGAGTAGCCGTAGACAGAAGAAACTGATTACTGATATGATAAGCAGTAAGTATTTTGATGATAACACCAATACGGATAAATATATTAAACGTGATATTGAGAAGCTACGTTTAATAGTTCAACGTCATATTATTGATGATGTGTTTGATGTTCTTAAAAGTAGCACTCCAAATAATGATAATCCTCATAAGAAAAACAACTTGACTCCTATGTCCGATGATGAACGAAAGAAAGTGGATTATTTTCATCATTTAATGATGGATGGTAATTATCAGAAAGCTTTGGAGGATATTGAAAAAGAAAATGTAGAAGTATCACGAAAGTCTACCTACAATTTTAATCTGTTGTCTCTGAAAATTGATGTTTATGGGAAAAATGATGATGAAGATGCATTGTTGAAAATCAAGAAAATCTATGAGCAATTAGTTGCTTTAAATCCAAATAGAAAAGATACTTATATTGATGCTTACAATAAACTAGTAGATTCGGAAACAGCTGTTTCTTTTATCAATGCGGCTATAAAACAATTCCCTAATGATTATACTCTATATAATTTGAAAGTTAAATATATATATGCCTATCAGATAGATGGTGTCTATGATACTGATTCTGATATATTCAAGGAGTTAAAGCAATGCATAGATAATAGTTTATTTTTATTTGATAGTCCTATGAATGAGGCTTGGGTGAATTTGTGCAAATATTATTCCCTGTACTACTTCAATAATACTGAACGAAAAAGTGAGAAAATAAAGGAGACTTTTGAGAAATATTCGTCTCTAAAGTCTTCAAATCTATCACGAGCATACCAGTTCTTCTATAGAGATATGTGTATAGAAGATAAAGATTGTATAGCTAAATTAAAAGAATTGTTGGACTATGCAGATAAGGCTGATGATTGGACATTTTATGAAGATGTGGTATCTGCTTTACTTAGTGTATACGAAGATCAAGGCAATAAATCAGCAATGTTACAATTGTTGTCTGATTATGAAATGATTTTTGAGCCTTCTGATGTATTCCTTTATTTAAAGGCTAAATATTTGGGAGATGTGTTGGGTAAATATAAGGAGGCTAAGGAATTAATAAAGAAAAATATAAATAGATCAAGGCGATGGAAAGCATTGATGCTTCATTACTATTGTGATATACGTGATAAAGAAAATGCTGACAAAATATTAAATAAATTTTTTAAGAATGATTTAAAGCAACAGTTACGGTTTCATAGTGCTTTTAATCATGATGACGAAGTTGTACGTGTTGTAGACCAATATGCTCAGAATCATGAACTTAATCTTACGTTTATTTCTGCAAAAGCTTGTAGCTTAATTCGATTGAGAAAATATGATGAGGCCTATAGTTTTACAAAGAAATACTATGACCAACCTCATATGCAGCGTGAGGGAGTTATTTGTATAAACTATTTCTTGGCTTTGGAAAAATACAAGAAACCAAACGATTTTGAGAATAAAATAAAGAAAAAAATGATAGATAGCCATATGCACCATAATTCTGCGGAAATGGCTGCAGCTTATGCTTTGCTTAATGATAAGACTAAATGTTTCTCTTATTTACGAAAGGTTGTCGAGAAGCAAGAATTGATGAAGTTTGATGTCAAGGAATGGCCTGTATTTGCAAAATATTATAATGATTCTACTTTCAAAGAAATTACAGATACTAGTAAATTAGATTTGTAATTTGTACAATATTAAAAGATAGAAGACAAAATGGTAGAATTACTTTATAAGTATCGTCCTTTAGAGAACTTAGAGAGATTTTTTGATATTATAATAGACAAAAAACTTTATGGTGCTCTTTATAACGAAATGAATGACCCTATGGAAGGTTATTTTCAATATGATCCAAGAGTGGACAAAAGAATAGTTAGTTACATATTGAACGGTAAAGGGAAGCGATATATCTGCTCTTTGTCTCGAAAACCTAACATTGGTTTGATGTGGACTCATTATGCAGATGAAAATCAAGGATGTTGTTTGGAAGTTGAAGTGACTTCTAAATCATGGGAAAGATTAGATATAGACTATAGTGAACAGATCCCTTTTTTAACAGATAATATGACGGTTCAAGACGTACTCAAAGTGAAGGCTAAAATGTGGGAATACGAACAGGAAGTAAGATATCTTAGTAGACAATATCCTTCAAAAGCAAATCGTCCAAAGTTGTCTGTTAGAATTAATAAAATTATATTCGGATATAAGGTGAAAAACAATCAATATAATCATTTGAAAAAAGTTGTTTTAGCTTTAAATCCGAAAATAAAGATTGAAAAGATGAAAAAGGATGAGCTAGATTATGGCTTTAAATGGCATAAGTAAAATATTCCTAGCTCTTATAGTTACTTTTTAATTGATATTTGCTAGTATCTAATTTATATAATAATCGTTTCGTTTAAAGTTGGACATTACACCAATCTTAATATGGCAACACAAAGAAAAGATTTTTCAGAAAAAGAGATAGATGCAGTTTGGGAAAAAGCTGCAAAACAGCCAAATAATAATCCAGATGTTTTCCGAAAGGATTATGCTGGTGCTTGGATTAGGCGTGAGGATTATGGCAAACGTGATATGCCTTATGGATGGGAAATTGATCATCTAAAGCCTTTGGCTAAAGATGGAACCCATGATTTGGATAACTTGTATCCAGTTCATTGGAGAAACAATGAATCTAAAGGTGATGATTATCCTTGTTGGAAAACCGTTTTAAGCTCGAAAGAAAATAAGAATGTAGAATCAGAAAATAGATGGAAGGTAGATGAATAGCATTGGTATTCTTTATACATTACGGAATTCTTCTGAACCAAGTAAAATTAATGTTTCAGCAGAATTACATGTTAATTATTGGAAAGTACCCGTTCGAAATGGTGCCTATAAAAGGTTTCTCGATTTTGGTATTTTTATTAACGATGTTGCGAGAGATGTAAGTTCTGTAAGTTTTTATTTTCCTTTTAAGGTTGAGGCTCAATCTTTGAAAGATCTAGGTGAAAGCTTATCTAAAAGTGAGTTGCTATGTACCCTGTTTAATAACGACTATGTTGTTCGTAATATTAATGGATCACCTAGTTATTTCTGTATTTCACCGTCTTCTAATTCAGAAAAAGCGCATCCTTTTTGGTTGTATGTTCTTGGTGAAAACAATTTCAAGGTCTCGGATATTAAGCCAAATGGTTCTATAGTAAATGTACAGATATTATCGACTCCCAAGAAAAACGGTGGTATTCAACCTGCTTCAAATGATAAAAAGCCTAAAAGAAATTTGTATTTCCGCTTTCGAGTAGAAGATATACCAGAGAATAGTATTTTTTATGAAGAAAATATATCGAATGATTTTTTGCAAAGTGCTTTCTCTAAGACTGAAATGATAGATTTCCGTATCAATGAAGTAAGGGAAATGAATCCAAAAGCTTATGAGGATATAACAAAGGACAAGACATTTTTGCCTTTTAGTAAAATTCATTTCTTTTTTGTTGGTTCTTCCGAGGATGAACAAATTGCAGGAAATACAGATTATAAAGATTGTAGGCTCTTAGACTATGATAGATGGCAAGCCTATATAGGAGATAACTATGATAATACAAGAAAATTGATAGCCTATCATTGGTGTTGGAAAGGTGATGCTAATGCCCAAACACGAGATAGATATAGTATTTTTATAAAGACTGTATATAAGTCAATCAAATGGAAAACGATATTAAAATATTGTAGCGTAGTGTTTGGTTTAAGTCTTGTTTCTGCAATTGTGTGGGATGCGATAAAGGCTTTTCCATGTTTTATGAATTGGATTGTTGAACTCTGTAAGTAAATATATGTCAACTCAATCATCATGTAACAACAAACGAGTAGCGAAGAATACGTCGCTTCTATATTTCCGAATGCAGTTCTTGATGCTTGTATCGTAGTTTATGGGGCGATGTCATTAGTGTCCCGATTTTAACGGGACACTAATGAATAATGAACTTAATATACAAAGAAATAATAATGTTATTATGACAATAAATGAAGTACAATTTATAGAACTTCCAAAGTTCTTTGATCCACGTGGTAATCTTTCTTTTGCCGAACAAAATAATCATATTCCATTTGAGATAAAGCGTACATATTGGATATATGATGTTCCTGGAGGAGAAAGCCGTGGTGGTCATGCATACAAGATGACAGATGAGTTTATCATTGCCATTTCAGGAAGTTTCGATGTGACAGTAGATGATGGTAAAGAAAAGCGTACATTTACTCTTAATAGATCCTATTATGGTCTTTATATACCGAAAGGATTATGGAGAACTATGGATAATTTCTCTACCAATTCATTGGCATTAGAATTTGCTTCTACCCATTATGATAGAAGCGACTATATAGAAGATTACAATGAATATATAAATATGAAAAACCATGGAGAAGTATAACGTGTTTGATTGCTCTATTATAGAGCTTGATAAACATCATAGCAATCGAAAGGGTAATCTTACTGTTGTTGAAAATGGTAAGACTTTACCATTTGATGTTAAGCGAGTGTATTATCTTTATGATGTCCCCGGTGGTGAAGAGCGTGGAGCACATGCACATAGAGATTTAAGTCAACTGATTATTGCTGCATCGGGCTCTTTTACAGTAACTCTTGATGATGGAAAATGTAAGCGTTCCTTCTTCTTGAATCGTCCTTATCAAGGACTTTATGTAAAACCTGGTATGTGGCGAGATTTAGTAGATTTCTCTTCAGGTGCAGTATGTATGGTGCTTGCGTCAGATGTATATAAACCAGAAGATTATATACGAGATTATGATAGTTTTTTAAAATTCAGGAATGATGAATAATGTTATAAATAAGCCTCTTGTCATTATTGGTGGTGCAGGCCACGGCTGTGTTATAGAAGCTTGTGTTAACGATAATAGGCGACGATTTAATGATTATGAATGGGAGGTTAAAGGCTTTTGTAATGATTATGACAAGGAAGTTGATGGCTATCCTGTTTTAGGTAAGATTTCCGATATTCCAAGTTTGGTTGCTCAAGGATATTATTTTGCTTGGGGAATACATTTAGTCGGAAACACTTATAAGACTGCACAACTATTTGAATCTATAGATATTCCAGATACGCAATGGGCAACCATTATACATAAAACAGCATTTGTAGACCCTTCTGTTCAATTAGAACCGGGAGTATTTATAATGTTTAATGCATATATTGCCCCAAGAACAAAAATAGGTAAATGTTCTATGATAAAAGCAAATACTAATATTGGACACGACGTTGTAATAGGAGCGCTATCACATGTAGCAATGGGTTCTATTATCGTATCTTGTTCAGAACTGGGCTACTGCTCAATGGTTGCAGTCGGTGCAACAGCATTGGCTCATACACAAATAGGTAATTATGCACTACTTGGTGCTGGAAGTGTGTTAACAACAAATATTCCTGCAGGAGACGTTTATGTTGGAAGTCCTGCTAAATATTTGAAGCATATTGAATTGGGGGGGGTAATTCTTAAAAATAGCCCTATCCTTTTCTTAGAAAGGAGGGCGGCATAATGAATACCAAACAGAGAGTGCTTATCACAGCTTTGGGTACAATGAATTGTACAACCATTGTAAGCGAATTGCGTAAGTATCCAAACGACTATTATTTAATAGGTGCAGACATAAATCCTGCATATTGCATTGCAACATCTAAAGAAGTAGACGAGTTCTATGAATTTCCTTATTCCACAAAAGACAGAGAAGGATATTTTTCTTTTGTCTATGACTTTTGCAAAGAACATCATATAGATATATATTATTGTGTTGTTGATGAGGAAGTCGAAACTATGGCAAAGCATAGAGAAGAACTTGCTTCTATTGGAGTTAAACTTTGTATTGCTAATACAGATGCTGTAATTATTGCTCATAATAAGGATAAGTTTGCTGAGTGGAGTGAAAAGAATATTCCTTCATGCTGCATAAAACGATATCCTAGCTATTCAGATATTAAAGATACTGATTTTCCTCTATTTATCAAACCTATAGAAGGTAGAGCAAGCATAGGCTGTCGAATAATATCTAATAGAGCTGAATTGCAAAGTATTGTAGATTGTTGGGACGAATATGTTGTTCAAGAATATATTTCTTCTACTAAAATTGTTGCAGTTGATGTAGTTAGAAACAGAATGTCAAACCAAATAGAGATTGCTCAGCGCTTAGAACTATTAAGAAATTCAAATGGTTGTGGCGTTGCTGTAGAAATAATCGATAATCAAGATATTCGCGAAATATGCTTGGACATAGCAGATAAGCTAAATTTGCATGGTTGTATAAATATGGAGTTCTTTTTAACAGAAAAAGGACCACGTATTATAGAAATAAATCCACGACTCCCTGCAGGAATCGCATATTCTTGTATGGCAGGCTTAGACATAGTAATGAATGCCTTAAGAATTGCAGAAGGCGCCCCTTGCTCTTTTACCCCAATAAGAGTAGGTGCTCATTTTGCTAAAAGATATGAAACAATAGAAATATAAATGTATATAGAATTATGAATTTTAATAATGTAAAAGTAGCTGGGGGGGGGTAAAACCCAACGATTAATTGGACTAGATTTTTTACGTATAGCATTAGCCTTATTAGTATTCTTTTTCCATTCCCGAATCCATTTTGAATGTTCGTATGGAATAATGAATAACTTTGTACAGATGGGAGCTATTGCAATGACAGGTTTTATGTTACTTTCAGGATATGTCCTATATGTAACATACCATACAAGAGTTCTGATAGAAAAAGTACAGTTAAAACAATTCTATCTAAAAAGGCTTATCAGTATACTGCCCCTTTATTATTCAATAGCGATATTGCATATTGGATGCGGACTAATAACTGGTAAGACGAGCTTTGTGAAAGAAATAGTCTTGTTCCCAATCGAAACGTTAGGTCTCCAATCTGTTTTTACATCATTATTTTCATATTCTCATAATGGTGGTACATGGTTTATCAGTTGCATCTTAATATGCTATGCGGTATATCCGCTTATGCAGTCACTAATAGAACTGATGAGTGCCAAAGGCAAACTAATACTGCTTGGCTTGTTAGTTGTTATACTTTTGTATTCCCCCATTGTTCAGCATTTGTTTCATTTAGCAGATTTATATTCTAATCCATTTTTCAGGATGCAGGAATTTTTCATAGGAGTTGTTCTTGCTAACTTTGCTTGTAATAATAGAGAATCAGTTTCAAAGATTTCTATAAAAACAAGGACCTTGATGTTAACTATAGTTATTATATTCCTTATTTTAGGAGTGACAATGGCTGTTTTTATAGGAATTCCTTACGACTTTATGTTGTATAACTGGATAGCTTTGCCAAGCTTCTCAGTTATTATTCTGATTTTAGGATCTATGTCTTTGGAAAAAATGTCACATAGCAAAATGCTTAATTATTTGAGTTCTATTTCATTTACCTTCTTTCTATGTCAGGTATTGCCTCTGTGGGGCATTTGTCGAAGAATCGTAGAACATTTAAATTCAACCAATAATGGTTTAAAGATAATAATATCGTTTGCCATATGTTTTGTAGGAGCTATATTAATTCATGAATTAATAGAAAAACCTTCTGTTAAGATTTTAAGAAAGAAATTATTGTAATAAAAATATTATGAACATTCCATTTTTGTCTCTTAAAGATGTTACAGCTCTTCACGGAGCAGAGATTAATGAGGCTGTAAGCCGAGTTGTAAACGGAGGATGGTACCTTCAAGGTGAAGAAAATAAGAAGTTTGAGAAAGACTTCTCAGAGTTCATTGGCGCAAAATTCACAGTGGGTTGTGCCAATGGTCTTGATGCGCTAATTTGGATTTTTAGAGCATACATAGAGATGGGCGTGATGCAACCTGGTGATGAGGTAATCGTTCCCGCAAATACCTATATTGCAACTATTTTGGCTATAACCGAGAATGGCTTGGTGCCGGTTCTTGTTGAGCCAAAGCCAAATACATTAGAGATAGATGATGACTTAATAGAGTCGCATATTACACCTAAGACTAAGGCTATTGCTATAGTTCACCTTTACGGTCGTATTGCTTATACAAATAAGATAGGTGAACTTTGCAAGAGATATAATCTCAAATTAGTTGAGGATTGTGCACAGAGTCATGGTTGCAAGTTTGAAGATGGTCGTTTGACAGGTAATCTTGGAGATGCAGCAGGCTTTTCTTTCTATCCTGGCAAGAATCTTGGTGCCCTTGGAGATGGTGGTGCTATGGTTACTAATGATGAAGAGTTGGCTAAAGCTGTTAGAGCTTTGGCTAATTATGGTAGCCAGAAGAAGTATGTGTTCAAGTATTCTGGTCGTAATAGCCGATTGGATGAAGTTCAGGCTGCAGTTCTTGATGTTAAACTTAAGTATCTCGTTGAAGATAATGCTCATCGTAAAGAAGTCGCACATTATTATTATGAGCACATCAATAATCCATTGATAACTTTGCCAGACTTATTGCCAGACGAACAGAATGCTTATCATCTTTTCCCTATTGTCGTTAGCGATGGCAAGCGTGACGCATTGCATGACTATCTTGCAGAAAATGGTGTTGGTACTGTATGCCACTATCCTATAGCTCCACATAAGCAGGAATGTTATTCTAAAGAAACTTGGAATGTCCCTCAGCTTTCTCTACCTATCACAGAACGTTTGGCAGACGAGGAGTTGAGTATTCCAATTGGCCCAACCATTTCAATGGATGAGGTAAAAGAAGTTGTAAAATTGATAAATTCTTTTAAGTAGTATAGTTGATGACAACCGATAGAAATTCATATTCAAGCATAACTAAAGCTATCGGGCTGTTTGGTGGAGTCAAACTATTCCAAATATTGGTAAGTCTCATCAAGAACAAACTTGTTGCTATCTTGTTGGGACCTACAGGTATGGGAATTAATGGTATGATTATGTCTACAACAGCACTGATTTCTTCCTTGACAAATTTTGGATTGCAAGTTAGTGCTGTTCGAGACGTTTCTAAAGCATATACCAGTAACGATGAGGAAACTATCAATCAAACGGTATCTGTATTAAGACGACTCGTCTTATTTACAGGCCTTTTAGGAACCATCCTAACTTTCGTTTTTGCTTCTTGGTTGAGCCAATGGGCGTTTGGCGATGAAAGTTATACCAATGCTTTTAGATTAGTATCTGTAGTTTTGTTCTTAGATCAGGTTTGTATAGGTCAGACTGTTTTATTGCAAGGTACATTCAATTACAAGTATATGGCAAAAGCTTCCTTTTGGGGAAGTATTTTGGGATTGATAATCTCTATACCTATATATTATATATGGCATTTTGATGGAATTGTACCTGTTATTATATTGACCTCTTTAGCCAATTTGTTGTTGTCAACATATTATTCGAGAAAGATACCATATAAAAAGCAGCAGTTGAGCATAAAAGAAACCTTTAAGAAAGGACGTGTTATGTTGCTCTTAGGTTTAGCTCTTGCCTCTATTGGTATCATGGATAATGGCAAAATATACCTGCTAAGATTGGTAATAGCTCATTTTGGTGACCTTGCTGATGTTGGCTTATATACTGCAGGTGTAGCTGTTGCTAATCAATATATTGGTATGGTTTTGATGTCAATTGCTGCTGATTATTCTCCAAGATTAGCTGCTGTGTCTGATGATAATGTAACATTTATTGATACAATCAACAAACAGATGAAACTTTTGGTAACGTTAGTTACACCACTGATAATATTCTTCATCTTGTTTATTAAACCAATCACTATATTGCTTTATTCAACTAAATTTATCCCAATCACAGGAATGTTGGAATGGATGATGTTAGGTATGACTTTTCGATCCGTAGCTTGGTGTATAACATTTGGTTATGCAGCAAAGGGAGATGCAAAGTTGTTATTTTATAATGAGTTGTTGTCTTCTACATATTCAACCATTTTTGCTATATTGGGTTATTTGTTCTATGGATTTGAGGGTATGGGTATAGGATTCTGTCTTATGTATATTTTGTATACCATACAGCATCTTTATGTAGGATTTAGGAAATATCGTTATTTTGTAAGTAAAGATGTACTAAAAGCAATTGTCCCACAAATTTTTCTAACCTGTATATTCTTCTTTATGATGAGATTATTTGGATATTCAATGTTGAGGTATATTATTGGTGTAATAGGTTTTATTGCTATTTGTATTGTTTCTTTAAAGTGTTTAAATCAGATGTTGAATATTAAACACCTATTATCTAAATTTATAAAGCGAAAAAACAATGACTGATACATATAAGAGCATAAATGTTCTTGTAATTTGTTACAAGCAACAAGATGTAATAAAACGAGCTTTAGATTCTGTTCTTTGTCAAAAGGAATATGGACTAAATAAAATTATCGTTTGCGATGATTGTTCTCCTGATAATACTTGGGATGTTCTTCTGAATTACAAGTCACGTTATCCAGATTATTTTGAGATTCATAGGAATGACCCCAATTTAGGTATATATCAAAATATGCTTAAATTATTATCTTTAAGAGGAGATTCTGATCTCTATGTAAATCTGTCGGGTGATGATGCCTTTGATACTGGATATTTTAAAGCGTTGCAACAATTTATTATAGAAAATAATATCGACTTTAGCAAACCTGTAGGTATTTTTTCAGATTTTGCAAATTCAACCCCTGATGGGCAATTTTCTGTGCATAGTCAAAAACTTGTGGAGTGTTGCAAAGATAATTTGTTGAGCTTGTATTTAAGACAAAAAATATGCTGCCGCTCTCTGGTTCTAAACAACAAAGTTCTGGAAAAACATAAGGGTACGATTTTTAATAAAGGTCTTGCATTAGCAGAATGGCTTTTTGATATAAATAGAATTTGTATGATAGAAAGTGTATATTATGT